>JADEYI010000548.1_pt1 | contig 48630 bp, 68 predicted proteins | sample 8542331 | NCBI WGS metagenome assembly JADEYI01 (sample SAMN16510988, study PRJNA670497) | mine drainage metagenome | isolation source: biofilm near Copperflume 1 | place: Germany: Marsberg coppermine Kilianstollen | collected 2018-02 | reverse complement strand
CACGGAGGACCTTGCGGTGGCGCTTGGCACCGCCCTTTCCGAGGCCCTTTCCTCCTTTGCCGCGACCAGACATGGTTGCTTTGTTTGCTGAGAGCTTGGAAGCTGCTGAAGAGCTTTGTGAAACTGGAAGATTTTGATGAATTTGGCAGTGGAAGCGTTTTATAGCGCACTGGGCTGGCACACTTGGTTTCAAAACTGGTGTTCTGCACCCAACATTCCTGGCTGCTGATTGGCTGCAAGCTGCTACAACCAATGAGAGTGCAGTATTGTGGTGACTAATGTCTCAAATGAGAGATGTTGATTTTACATTGAGACTTTGGCTTTGACCTGCACCCCAGGTGGCACCCGTTTCCTCATCACCTCCCCTTTGCTCAAAGCTGCAAAATTCTGCTTCTCCTGCAAAAGTTTCCTGCTTCCACCACTTCTCTGCATTCAGGCATCCACAGACAGACGCAATGGCTCGCACCAAGCAGACAGCCCGCAAGTCCACCGGCGGCAAGGCGCCCCGCAAGCAGCTGGCCACCAAGGCCGCTCGCAAGTCCGCACCCGCCACCGGAGGCGTCAAGAAGCCCCACAGGTGTGTGAAGGGTGCAAGGAAGTCAGCTCGTACATACCTGATAGGGGTTAGAGTCTGGTTAAAAGGCAGGCAATTGTTATAGCTGTTCTATTGTTAAGACTGCGTTTAGTACCACTGCCTCTGTTTGTCTTGCTCTGTGGCACCCGTGATAGTGGAATGTGAGACTTAGGAGGATCCTTATTGCACTGCTACTGAATGTCAAGTTGTCCAGAAGCCTGACAATAAGGTTGTGAGGATGTGAACACCAATCTTGCTGGCTTGCAGATACCGTCCTGGAACCGTGGCTCTGCGTGAGATCCGCAAGTACCAGAAGAGCACGGAGCTGCTGATCCGCAAGCTGCCCTTCCAGCGCCTGGTGCGTGAGATCGCCCAGGACTTCAAGACCGACCTGCGCTTCCAGAGCAGCGCAGTGCTGGCCCTGCAGGAGGCTGCTGAGGCCTACCTGGTGGGCCTGTTCGAGGACACCAACCTGGCCGCCATCCACGCCAAGCGCGTGACCATCATGCCCAAGGACATCCAGCTGGCCCGCCGCATCCGTGGCGAGCGCGCTTAGATCTGTCCAGCGCACCCCAAAACCCAAACCGGTGTTATTTTAACACCACCATCCTCTGGAATCAAGCTTCCTTCTCTTCCCAACACACCTTTAATTTCCTGCTTCCCATTGTGTCTCGGATAGCTCTGCGCTGCCAGCCCAGTGGCCCATGGGGTGACCCAACTTGAAGTCCATTGGCATCTCACAAATATTGTTGCATGATCTGATGTGCAGTTGTGAGGCAGCCCTTCCTCTTATCTCTGCCATAGCGTTCACTCTGCCTTGTTGTCTGCATCTTCTGATAGAAAAAAAAAACTCCTTTGGAATTCTCAAGTCGAAAAGTCTGCAGCTGCCATCCTCTCAGCGGGGCTTGAAAAATGTCCCCTTCCAGCATAGGGGACATTATAGATACCCATGCCGTTTGTGCGGCACTCAATCTGATTGTGATGCCATGGATAGGCTCATAAAGAGTCAAAATGATCAGGATGAAAAGAAACCCTCCATTACATCTGCCAAGCGCTCAGTCAAGGTAGCATCATGAAGCAAAGCACAGACCATCACAACAGCTAAGCAATTGCACATACACTGCCGGCAACATTGTGCGTTCATAGGTCACTCTGCAAACGTGTCCTGCACCTGTCAGAAGCTGTATACGCTACACTGTCATCAAAATTTGTCAGAGGTTGGAAATCACAGCGCCTGGCACACTGGGCAAAAAGTGCCAAGGATGTCTCTGACAAGGAAAGCTACTCAAGCGGCGCTAGAACCGCTTGTCCCTGTACAAACTAAGTCAGGCACCCACAGGCAAACACTGTTGGTCTGGCAGATGGTCACTCAGGCCAGTGCTGCCCAGTGTCACACACACCCAGCAAGACTCAGGTTCAAAATCTATTCGCCTTTCCTGAGCACAGAGGAGCAACAAGGATGCGGGTGAGCACACATACCATATCTGCAAGTCTGCTAGTGGGTGTCGGGGATTTCTCAGTGCTTTGCTCTTGAAAAACCCGTCTGAAAATTGGGTGGGACATTCTAGCTTGTGTCTTGGAGCCCGGCACCGCAATACTCTTGCTGTTCCTCCCAGGCACAGCGAGACAACCATCAGGCTGCAACAAGTATTGCACTGTGGTGTGGAAGGCTCCTGCTTGCTCCATGATGCAGTACCACTCTCTAAATTGACAGTCTTCGACCGCTCCAACACCCACACCCTTACCCCTGTCCTACCCTCCTATCAATTGTGATGCGCGCCCGTGGTGATCCTTTCGGCCTAAAGCCATCACGTCTGGAGTCATGGTAACGCTTTGTCCCTATCTCTACAAGTGCAGGCCATCCCTTGATCCCCCTCCCGCCAACGTTTCAAGTCGACATCTCAAGTTTGTGCACACCTCAAAACGCTCGTGCTTCATCAACACATCACACGCCACACAAAAGTCTGCAAGGCAGCCCACAAGTCTTGTGTGTGCTCCTTTCCCAGCACAAAAACTGGGGAAAAATGGGATGGGACCGGTAGCTGCCGTCAGAGCCTGGCGTGCACACAGCAGCGGATTGGTGCCCCAAAGCCTTGCAGGGGCTACAAACGGGCGGAAGACACCAGTGGAGCCCCTAAAGACAGAAACATGCATGGCCGCCGGCAGGAGCAGCGGCCAGCTGCTAGGATTTATTGACAATTAGCCGCGGAGGGCAGTCAGTGCTGGGGCTGCCTGTGCCCTCCATGACCCGCCCTGGTGTACAGCAGATCACAAGCCGCACATGATCCCCAGCTTCTCCCGCACAGGCACATCCAGGGCCCCCCAGTACTGGTCCCACTGAGTCACCTGCACTCAGCACACCCTCCTCACATGTCATGACTCATCACCGGCACAGCTTAGGGGCCATGACTTTGCCACCTGTCAACTGGGCGGTGGCCTCCATCCGCACAACATTCTGGCATGCTGTGACAGAAGCTGCACATGTTTCTAGAGGGCTGGTGCAGAGTCTCCAATAAGGTCATCTTTTTGCTCCTGGCCATTGCATCCATTGCAGAGTGGCGCCTCTTGTTACGGTGAAGGCAGCCCCTTTCTTGTTCCCAGCGCTCGCGTTGCCTGAAGTACCGTACTACAGTGATTACAGTCTGGCCATAAACAGAGGGGATTGCGCACCAGGTTTGCCCGGAAGGCCTGCATGATGACATTGATCTCGTTGCGCAGACCCTCGTCCTGGATCATGCGCCACGACGCCACTGCCTCGCACAACGGCACCCATGAACCCAGCGCCGCCTGCAGCGAGAAAATCACAGACTCTCAGTCAGCACAGTTACACACGAAATAGCTGTGCATCGCACTGTCAATGATGCTGCAAATATCCCCTTCTCCCTTGGCAGCAGGGGACACCAGTGGCAGTGGCGGACATCAAACACAACTTTCTGCCGGCTGCCGCCCAGACACTCGAAAGGATGGCATGCAGTGCAGGGAGAACATCAGTTGTTAGATACAGGCCCCCTTATGCAGTGACACTGTGGGGTGCATGCAGAATGCTATGGGGTGACGTGGTTAGAACAGAGGAGGAGGGAGGAGTGCGAATGAGCAGGCGGGCACCTCGGGGTTGATGCGCAGGAGGGCGCAGAGGCCGAGGAAGGCGTGCTCCTTCTCCACGTCGTCGCGGATGCTGCGCAGGGCGCTGCACCAGGGGCCCATGAAGTGGCCCAGGTGCGGCGCCAGCTGCCCAGGGCACACCCACGCCACCCGCCCCAGCGTTATCGCACTGCGCACCCACACAATCACCATAAGCAGCAATTCTAACCATGTCTTCATCAATCCAAGCAACACATGGGCAATGTCAAAACATCGCAGTCATGCCACACACCCAAGCCTACATTGCACACAGACACATGCAACTTCAACAGCAGTTCTAGCCGAGTCTTCCTTGATGCAAGCAATGCGTTGTCAAGAGACCTGGGTCACGCCACATTACCCAGGTTCTTAGCATTTTAAGGCATGCACAGTCAATGCCAGTGGTGATCTTTGCAACCAGTCTCTCCAGCAAAAGCAATGTATTAATGATTTTAATCAGCGCTCAACCCAACACTGATTTGGGGGGCAGAGTGGGTCTGCATGGCTGGCATGCGCAGGGGCATCGCTGTGCAGGGGAGGTCGAGCAGGAATGAACAACACTGGCAGGTATCCAAAAACCAAGGAATTCACAGGATGGAGGCGCACCTGTTTTCGACAATGGAGCGCGGCATGGAATTCATGTTCTGCAAGATGGGGACCAGGCGCTCCACAATCCCTGTCGCAAACGGCGCCAGCTCCTCCGGCTTCAGCTTCACCGCTATCTCGCCTGCGCACACAATGCCACATTACAATCAAATTTTGGTCAGTGACTTGTGGACAGCTCTAACCTGTCATGAGCAAAGAGACAGCAAAGAGACAGCCCGTGTGGACCAGATCATGCAACCCCAGAGCCACTGAAAAAGAATCGCAGATTTAGGGATATCAGTGTAGCAGGTCGCAGATGGCAGGTCGCAAGAGTGATGGTGCGTGGTCGCATCATTATTGCTACTGAGTATTCATTTCCTGCTATTTGGTGCAATTCTCAATCCGACCGGCATCGTGGTTCCCAGCAGCCCGTGTCGCAGGTGGATTGATCGCCAGATGCAGGCTTTCTCCTCTATCTGAATACATGGCCAGTTAGCACCACCGAGCCACTGCAAATGACCTACAGCTCTTCAAAACGTCTCAAGTCACAGCCGTGGGACTCACCGAGGGACCAGCAGGCGTTGTTGCAGGCGGACATGCTCTCCTGGCGCAGCATGGCCGGCTGCAGGTTGGCGATGCCCAGTGCCAGCAGGTCTCCTATGGAGGGCGCAAAGTGGGAGGGCGCCACCTTGGCCAGGTCGCCCACCAGAGCAAACGCACTCTGCCGCACATCAGCCGACACATCCTGGCAACCCCGGCACACATTACATCAGCCTGAATGAGCTTTTCTGCAGGACGTACCTTGCCTTTTGGCAGGTATAACGTGTAAATAATATAATAAAATGAAAAGAGTTTGCGGGGCCCGGCTGACGGGGCGCGGGATATATACTGAGAGCATCGTGCCCGCAATTCATTGGGTCTTGCTTGGAACTGGCGAGTCCGACAAAGGGGTAGTCGTAGCAGCCTCTACCTGAAGCTTGTCTGCAGGACGTACCTTGCCTTTTGGCAGAAGGAGCGTGTGATGTTAATATTAGTATGAACTTGCAAACAGCCCAAGAAACACGCTCAAGACAGACAAGGCAGCTTGTCAGTCTGCATGCATGGACAAAGATCACTGAACCGAACCATGCTACCTGTCTGGAAGCTCTGTGAGGATGCTTAAGAAAAGCATGCCAGATGATGCTTCAGAGGTCCTTTGGCCACAGGGATGTCCCCACTCCTTTGAAATCCCTTCAGTCTAAGCCAAGTTGGCCTTCATAAACAGAATGAGTGTGTCCAGAGAGCACTGTTTCATCTCCCTCTAATGCAGGACGTGGGTGTGCAAGCACTCAAGAGGGCCCTCACCTGGCAGCACTGCACGAGCATGTTGCGCAGGGTGGAGTGGGCTACGAGCGCCTCCATGGCAGGGCCCATGCCCTCGGCAAGGCCGCTGATGAGGTCCAGGGAGCAGATGATGAACTCGCGCTCCGGCTCGATCGCCGACGCCTGCCCGTTGGCCGCTGCGCTGCGCGCCTGCAGCTGCATCGTCAGGATCTTCATGCACCTGTCAAAGGTCGCCTGCGCGTAGGGCTCGTACGCGCTGCCTGCACAGCCACAGCACAAACATGTTCAGGCGCATCACATGAACAATTACGAGGAGCCATAGGATGTATGTAAGATGAAATATCTCTCCGGCAAGCCTCACAAAAGGGGTGTTCAGAGTGCAAGAGTTCCTCAATATCTTCCTTTCTCCTCACAAAGACAGAGATGGTCACACACGAGGTGAACCTTCAGTTGCCTTCCTGGGCTTCTTGTCACGGATCACAACCGTGCAAAAAGACACAGGGGTGGGTTGAGGCGCACAAAGGGCCTGCGCTAGGGAGGTGAAGCATTCGAAGAGGGGCAGCAGATCGCGGTCGTTGTCAGCAATCGAAGTCCACTTCTCCTGCAGGGGCGGCATCAGGATCTGCATCGCCGCCGGCTGCACACACACAACATGCCACACTCAGCCTCAGAGTCCCACAACATTCCCACAATCAAGGCCACTCTTACCGGCATTTGCCGCTTCTCAGTGCAGAGTGGAGGCCTTGCTAACAATGTGCAAGTTATTGTGATAAGACAAAGAGGTAAATATCGTCAGCAAGATCACCTCTGCGATAGTCAGACAAAAATGTACAGGTTTCCGGCAAGGTTACCTCTGCAAAAATTAGACAAGGAAATACAAATTTCTGGCAAGATCACCTCTGCAAGAGCATTGCCAACGGCGTCGGCGAGCGTGCTGATGGCGTCGTACAGGATGCGCAGATTCTTGCGCCCGTACATGGACAGCGCGGCGGCCACGGTTTTGAGGATGGCCGGCAGCCGCGGCAGCAGCTCGGGGCCGGCCACCTCCTCCAGCGTTGCCAGCGCGCTGCAGGCCGCCTCCTGCACATGCCTGTTGTTGTCCCGCACCCGCGTCAGCAGCCCCTGCACATGCACAGTGTGCCATCAGCAATCTACCACCGTCGTGAACTGTGAGACTGCACCTCGCCTTGGGCAATTGGGACGGCGGCAAACATTCCCGAGTTTGGAAGGACTGCACGGGTCCCAGGGCTCAACCAGGACATGCATGTTCAAAGCCTTCAAGCCATGTGTGCAGTGTACCAGAATGATACACAGCAGCTGCCATGCACTGGCAGAACGCACAGAGACCGCCAGGTGGTGGCAGGCGTGAGAAGAAGGAAAAATAACTGCGGCGCACCGCGATGACGGTGTCAAACTGCTGCTGTCCGGGGCCGTTGTGCTCGGCGCCGGCCTGGACGACCCAGTGGGAGTAGCGCGAGAGCGCCCAGCAGGTGATGCTGCGCACGAGGGGCCGCCCGTCCAGCAGCTTGGGCAGTAGCACGCCCACCATCTCCGCCAGGTGCCCCAGCAGGCCGCTCACACAGCCCTCCGAGATCGCCCCCAGCGCCAGAATCGCGCTCTCCCTCTCCCTCCAATCCTCCTCCTGCCGCACAGGAAGACACCCTCGTTGACAGCTTGCATGCAATTGGCAAGAGCATACTTTTCCTGAGGTCTAGCATATATCTTGGTAATATCAGCGCTCATTTGCTTGAAGGCTAGGGGCATTGACAGGATCCTATGCTCCACATGAATTTCATGCATGCTGGTGCTTGAAGGCAACAGACAGCCATGCGGAAAAGTGGGACTTGTTCAAAGCTGCGCGCGTCAGGCAGTGCCTGATACACCTGCACAATGTGGGCACATGCTCTCACGCAGAGAGTATTGTAGAAAGATAGCTCACCCGGAGTCTCTGCTCGACGATGGGCAGCACGATGGGTAGCAACTCGTCTCCAAAGACTGTGGAGAGAACGTCCAACCCAGCCGCGCTGCATTTGCGCAGGTTCCATCTGTTCACCTCCTCCCCATCATCGTCATCCTCACCCCCTTCCTCACCCCTTGTGGCTCCCCTGCACATTACTTGCCCTGTCAGCGCTTCTGAAGAAGATGTTCCTTTCTGACAAGCAGGACATGGCTGTGCAGCGAGTCAGCCTGAGCATGGCAACTTTATAGCTGGACAAGGCGCCGTGACTCACTTGGGAAGGAAGGGCTTGATCTCTGCATCCTTGTCCTCTACTACAATGCCACTGTTTGCAGCCTCTTCAGCTGCCTCCACATTAGCAACTTCCTCGTCATATTCGTCATACACCTGCGGCACATGACCGACCCATGAGGAGGAAGTCATGACAAAGCCGCAGCGGTGTAAAGACAATGCCAGAATGCCGCCTCAGAGAATACCCCACTCGGTGAGAGTGCTCACCATGTTCTTCAGGAGCACTGGAACAAGTCTGCCCAGGAATGGCCGCAACACATCTGGGCTAAGTGTCTCTGGTTGAGACACAGCCGCCTCGCAAAATGCTGACCAGAATTCGCAAGACTCCAGAGCCACCCCCTCATCCCCGCTCTGCACCGCGGTCAAGAGCCTCAGTCCACAGACACAGCCAAGACTCACCCCTATCACATTTGCTTGTCTGAGCCTTGATGCAAGGGGCATGAAGTAAGTACAAATTTGAGACTCGCAATGCGCTCGCAATGCCTTCATGTGATGCGTTATCCCTTCCATAATATTGAGACACCCACTGGGCAGAGGTGATTAGAGTGCCCTTCCAAGACAAGAGGAACAGGGATCAAGGTGGCACCTGGGTGGATTCGAGCATGTACTCAATGATCTCATGCATGTGCGGCACCAGGCGCTCCGGCTGCAGATGCAGCAGCTGCACCAGGCCCGTGCACACTGGCTTCCTAACCTCGCTGCTGGGATCATGCGCCAGCGCAAACAGCCCAGCAAGATACCTGCGCACATGCAGACTCCACTTTTCATGCATGCAAATAACCGCACATTAAAACACCACATCTGACCCAGCACATGCAGTGCAATAGGGCCGTCCGCCTTGACACGTTAACACCATCCAGACAAACCCATTAGTGAGGACATATATTGTACAAAACCTGCGCACCTGTCCATGTGTTCAGCGAGGACTGAGGGAGATCCTCCAGCCAGCAGGTTCATGATGGACACCGAGAGGCACTTGGCATCCTCGTAGGGGGATGCGAAGAGGGCCAGCAGGCGCGGCACAAGCACATTGGAGGGCCGCTGCGAGGTGCCAGCCGGCTCGCTGGGCACTTCGCTCTCCATTTGTACAGGGGCTTCCTCACAGATCTGCGCCACAGCTCAGTCCAGTCAGACCAGGGATTACCTCCTCGCGGCACATGCCATCGATGGAATCAGGATGACAGGCACAGGCCCATGACCCAAGAGATACTTCCGATGAAAACTTGTGAGACACAGGATGCGGACCTTGTACAGTGCATCAAGCGCTCCCTCCAAGGCATTGGGGTCATTGCTCTCCAGGCACTGCACTATCGACATGAGCAGCTCCGGCCATGTGGGCATCCCGCCCACACCCACTATTACCGCCACATTTGTGCCGACAACATGCCGCAAGGGCTTGCTGGGGCTGCGAATGGCATGCAGCAGCGCAATCTGCACAACACAAGCAAGTGTTGGACATGTGCATCAGCGAAACGGGTGTGCAGCTTTGACGGACACTCCGTAGCATGGAAGGCAAGTATAGATCTTGCCCACCTTGATGTATTTGCGAAACTCCTCTGTGGTTGCTGCATAGTGGTCCTTCAAGTTGTTCTTCAGCAGTAGCCCCGCGCTCTGCCGCACCTGCAAATGCAAGAATATGACGGGCCCACACTTGGGAGCTTGACAATGTGCTTAATGCTTTGCACCGCAAACAAAACACGCTCCGTGAAAAAGAACTCGATGTCGATTATCATAACTTTGCATCAAGAGGAAGATAACTTCAGAAGGGAGAAAGACAGAACGGGTTCGTTCGGACCTCAATCGGCAAGCTGTCCCCTTGCGCAAATATGAATGCCAGATAGTTGTTGAAGTCTGGATAACTTTTGCATTGGTCCAATTGTTGTAAGATCTGCGCAACATCGGCACATGAGAAATGAGCTCAGCACGCCCAGAGTGGGATAGATCACTGTATAAAGGGATTGCAGTGCCACAACACAGGCATGTGCATCAGAAGTTCCGCATGCATGTATACCAACTCATTGTCCTCAATTATGAGAACAGCAATAGGACCCTCAGGTTGTTCATGCACAATTTACTTTACAAGAGCGTCAGGCCTAATGAAGGTACACTCCAACTAACGCACACCATGACGCTGAGGTGTCGAGACTGGTGTGTACCTGTCCCTGATCAGTTCCAGGCTTCTGAACCTGGGCCAAGAGGTAACAGATCTGATGGACGCCCGCCTCTTGCGGCCGCCAAGAACTCTCTTGTGGCATGCTCAACGGCTGTCCAAAGGCCACAGATCCCGCCCAAAGCTCCTCCTGTCTCTTTCCGATACCAAACCACGCTGCTCGCGCCCCTTACGTCCTGCTTTGTGTCTCGACATGCCCTTCCTTGTCTTATTTCTGACCTGGACTCATGCTTCTTCCTTGGTTGACTTCACAGGGCATCACGCCATTCGATATGTTCCTCGTCTAATGTCCAAGATTCAGATTGCAACAACAGGCACCCCAGGCGCATCAGCTGATCTTCCAAACAAGGAGAAATATGTGCGAGGGACCAGCGAGGCTCGACTTGAGTGACTAAGCATCCAAGCTGGCAGTCCACGTGCCGATGTAGACTCATGTTGTCCATTCACAAATGCCCTACCTGCAGATGATGCGTCAATCCCTTGCCTAAAGATGCATTCTATATCATGTGAGAACCCAGATCGCTTCCTGGACGACAATTCGGCGTCGCGAGCATCTGCCATCTTGGGCTGTCGTGCACGATGTCTGTAGCCCTCCGTTCAAGCACATATGATAGCACCGATGTTAATGTATACATACTTGGAGGTCAAAGCAATATGTCTGGCCGTGGAGGCGTAGAACGCTTCCCTGATGGGACCAAAGTGTTTGATGAGGAGGGTCCTGACTCTGGTGGAGACTTTTCCTGCTCATGTCAAGCAGTGCATTAGCTCCTTTCTGAAAAAATCAGCAAAAATTCGCCTAAGCAGCATGTGGCGAGGCAGCAGTGACAGCATCTAAATATCCTGTTGCTGTTGGTGCAGACCCTCGGGTGCTCTGCTTCAATGCAGCTGGCCATTGGGTGGAAGCCAGGGAGCCTATGCATGCGGATATTGACACCACGTACGTCCTCATTGCGATCCGGTGGTCACTCACTGCTGCATGCTCCACCCCACAGCTGTCATTCCCGGGTTCAAATTCCCAAGTCCCATAATTGACCATGATGTGGCTCCCAGGAAGGTGACGGGGGTTGGACCAGGCCTCATCTTTGCAAAGGAGCTCTTGGCGCTGCTAAGATCTCCTGGACAGCAGATTGGCTTGGTTCCCTGCGCAGTTGGCGGCACATGCATGGATCAGTGGCTGCCTGGAACAGCTCTTTTTCAACAGATGGTGTGCACTTCAGCAGCCCTTGTCCTTGATGGCTGGAAGCACGAGGTTGTCCCTAACACAGATTCACTGCTGCATGCTTGAGGGAGGCCAGGACACAGAGTGATGTGTAGTGAGCATAATGACAGGTGGACAGGGCATTGAAGGCTGTGGGAAGCTTTCCCAGCACAGCAGGAGCTGCTGTAAGGTTGAGAGGGCTTCTGTGGTACCAGGTTGACTCCCTTACTGCCACGGCGGTCCCGCACTCGGTTATGGAGATCATGCACTTTAAAAAATTTATTGACCACCTGTGACAGTGTGCATCTGATCACCGTAGTCCAGAAAAGGGCCTGCCTTGGCAAAGCTGAATCCTTTTGCTGTGTCTGAGTGCTGTTGTGCCCTTGACTGGCAGGGAGAATCAGACACTGACACAATAGAGGCTGTCAACGGATTTCCAGCAAAACTGAAAGAAGTACTCACGACATTCTGGTATGTGTGTGATAAGCATTGCAAACGCTGTCAAGCTCCTCTGACCCTGGGAATACTATCATGTGACATACCTGGTGCCATGCAGGCACCAGATTGGTTCCCCACAAGACTTCATCATTCAACAGGCAAGATATGGCCAATGTCTGCCTGCTTCAACGATGCATTTTGGTTGCGTAGATGTGGAATGTGTAGTGGTGCCTTCCTTTCAAACATCCACTCAAAGCACGAGCATTGGCAGGTGCTAGTGACATGCCGGGAGATGGAAAGCACACAATACCTGGCACAACTGCGCCAAGCGCAACTGGAAGTTGGGACCTCAATGCACACTCCTCAAGTGTGGACAGTGGATGCCAAAGGCCTCGAGCTTAAGGTCAGCATCCTTTCTCAGTCATTCAACTGACGGTGAGAGGTCCTGTGATTGTTGCATGATGATAATTTTGTGAAGAAGCAGTCATCATGGGGCAGATTCGCATATCACTAGCTGGCATGATGAATGTCATGGGATGTCATTCTATCGAAGATTTTATAATTCATCTGCAGACCAGGTAACCTGCATGAGGAGAAAGCAGTGAGGGTGTAAGACTTGCTGTTGGGTGCTCTCACAGGCAGACGGCATGCATTTGACCAGAGAGGCTCAGAACAGGCTCGGTATAGGGCTGGCACAGCAACACATTGCAATTGAGTCAAAGCAGACATCTCCAGCTGTTGTATGGAGCTGCATGGATGGTGCACAGCCTGGAGAGCACCAGAGGGAATAATGTGCAGTACAATTGCTCAGGGGATGACACTCGTTACAGAATAAGTATTCTTTGGCTTCCGTTCCTCCAAAGTACAATCGGGGCTTTCCTATTCTACAGAGTGCTGTCCAAGAGTGCCGGTGCTTGAATGAGGTAATTGTGGAAATCACGGTACAGAGGCTGTCTGAAACACATGAGATTGATCGCAGCTTGTGTACCTGTCAGCTGTACAAATCTAACACTAGAACTCGATACAGTTATGAAGTTCCTATGGAATCTGAAATACGATAGCCTTGAAGGCTCCTTTCAGAGGTCACGTGCTGTTCAGATTGGGAAATCGGCCATGTTGGCTTGGCCCAAGCTCTGGCACAGGTCCTCATCGGCAGCGAACCAGTCATGCGCGCTGTCCAGAGACTGCTTCAGGCGGCCCAGATGGCGGGAGAACAGCACTTCTCTTGCAGTGCATGCAATCCTCTGCTGCTGGAATTTGGCAAGCGCTGTGTGAAGATCCTTGGGGTGCTCTGCCAGGCAGCGTCCCAAGGCACCTGCATGGACGCCCAATGAGTTGTCACAGTGCCCTTCTCACTCTTCTGCTCAAGCAGTACATGAGAGGCTTCTCCTGCACATGTTCAAGCTAGAGAGTGATCCTCCAACCTACATGTGTACAAGCCACAGCATAACACAGATAACAGCTGTTGTAACCCTGTGCAAAAGATAGGCTTCAACAATGGCAGAGCTCTCGAGCTCAAACCTCCAAGACTACCGCCAAACATGGCGCCTCTTGGCTGCCAAGCTAGTATGCTAATTTTTTGGTATGTGCACAAGTGATGCGCTTCCGACAGGGCACATTGAATAGCACCTGCATCACAGATTGCCATGTTGGTGCTCCTGAGGGCGTGAGGGGTGGTTGGGTGCGCAGCCTCCCCAACAAGCACAATGGATCCAAACACCCATTGCTTGAGTGGCTCCCGATCATAGATGGCATTTATGAATGGCGCCTCAGTCGCCTGCATGCATCCATCACCCGATCCCGCCCAGTTTCTTTGTGATGGCATGTTGAATCTGGGGAAAACCCTACCATGCCACTGTCAATACAATGTCATCGTTTGCTGAAATTCTCGCTACGGGAAGGATGCGATGAGAGACCTGCATCAGTGCAGCAAGTTCTGGCGTGAAGGTTGCCGCCGCTCGCTCATGCATGTCCTTTATTCTCTGATCATCCGCTTTCACGGTCACAGAGTGGCCGGTGAGGTTCGGCTCCGGCTGATTGATGTACCTGGCGCATCAAACCCCTCACCCTTAATTAACACCTGTCAAAGTTCTCTTAGGTGCAAGGGAGTACGAGGCGCTGTCCATGACCAGGCAGTGTGCATGATACACAACAGATAGCCTGCAGGGTGCAAAGAACTGTATGGTGGAGGGGTTCCCAAAAAAGGTCGGGAAAGGCAACTGCCGCAACTAGTACTTTCAGTGGGAGACTGCCAGTGCTAAGCCTCTCTATGCATGCACCCCATGTAGAGGTTATCTGATTACCAATTACCACAGGAATACAAAGAAGACCCTTGGTAATGGCGCATGGGAGGCGTACCAGAGCCAGTTGAGGCGCTGTCCTGGCAGCTCATAGAGCACTGCGTGGGAGTCCTGAGCAAGGTCAAAGTAGAGTGCCCTGCCCAGCTCCGGGTAAGCCTCGCGCACTGCACGGGCAGCGCTGGGCGCCTCCTTGTCTGTCACGACTCCCCGCCATGCGCAGTAGCCTGAGTACCTGCAAAGCAATCTCGTATCACCCTAGGGCCACCATGGCTGATACTCAAAGCCAAGCAGCCTTCGAGAGCAAGGCCACATACCGCCACGGGCAATGCTGTTGACAAGTGCACAAAAAAGAAGTTAAAGTCATGCTTAGTGCGCATGGCGCCAGGTACCCAACTTTGGCAATGACACACTATTTTTGCCGGCTACAGTTTTGTGTGTGACCCTATTTCATCAGGACATTGCAATGTTGCTTTGATCAAGTTGAAAAAAAATCAGTCCAGCACTCACCTCCTCGATTCGTCCGGCCTGAAGCGCCGTCTTGTGTCGGACATCGACCCGTCGGCAGCGATCACCAGGTCGCACTCCACAGTGATGCGCTGGACGCCATCTGCATTTGAGTTCGAACCTGAACCTGTCTGCTTTGCCTCAGCCTGTACCACATACTTGGACCCGCTCTCTTGCTCCACGCTTGTCACTGTGGTGCCCCAAAGGATGATGTCCTGTGGCAAGGCTGACAGCAGCGCCCTGTGCAATTCGCTCCAGTGCAGGCTGCACCACATGCACACGTGTCATGCAAGGTTGCTATGTCCAAGAGGCTGATCTGCATGCAAATTTGTCCGATCCAAACACAGCATGCAAGGTGGGAATATATGCTTGCCTGCGATGGTTGTAGGCCCTGTCGTCGTAGAGCTGCCGGACATGGCCATCTGGCGCCACTGCCCTGTTGGTCTCTGTGGGCATCGGCTGGGTGACTGCCTCAAGCTCTATGCTCAGGCCAAAGCTTCGCAGGACTTCCAGAGCTTCGTCCCCAAGGCCCAGTCCCTGAGCGGTACCGTGTCCTTCCTTATGTCCACTTCATTGAGCTTGCGCAAGACTTGTGCAATGCGCTTGAGGCAATGCATGTAGCAGCAGTGCAGCCTCTCATTCCATGGTCGACCGACTCACCGCGCCTGCTGCGCTGATAGCCTTGGCTCTCTCGAAGACGGTGACCTTGCACGACATGGTCTTGAGGAGTGCATGAGCGCAAGCCAGACCTCCTACACTGCCGCCAATAATGACGACGTCCAACTTATCCGACAATGTCATCGTTTGTTGCTCAGTCCCTTATTGTGAAACGTCCTATAGTCTCTCCACAAGCTCGATGAAGCTGCACGGCATGTCCGATAGTACAGAGGTATTTCGTTGCTGCCTTACTGGGACCAATACACCCAGACTTATTGTATCAGAAACGATTTGCTAGACTTTAAGTTGATCGCTCGCACTCTACGTTGTTGTGGAGGACTTGCTTCTTCTCCTTGATCAGCAGGATCCGTTGGGATCGAATGCAGTTCAGGTCTGCGGGTTCAAAGCCTTCCGATCCCTCAGCTGTAAGTACAAGATCAATCACTTAACTGTGAAAGCCGTTTGTCGGGAAAATGTGGCCTCCTGCATAGCATGCTCGCCTGACTGTCTCCAGGTGGACCTCATGCATGCACGTGATCAAGTTCTACAAATTCTTTTCTTGATTCCCACATATATCTGAGCGACATCATTAGGTTCAATTGTTGCAACGGGTTTGAAGACAATTTGGACGTGGAACACTGTCCGATCATGGCAAGAGTCGTTGTCACAATTGCAGGCGTTGGTGCAGCGTCTGTTGGAGTCTATTCAGCAATCGTATGCCTCATTTTACATATACTATACTTTCAACAGCTTTGAAATTGATCCTGAAGACTAAGTTAATCCTAACTTTACAATGCATGCATTGCATTGTCCCGTGGCAACTGACCCTAGACGATGGCAAGTACTAAGGTGCAAAAAGGGGAAAAGAAACGACGTGTGCTTGCTTCCAGGCCTATTCATCTGTCTACTCAGTCGATCAGGAGCTGAAGGGATACCTCCAAACAGCAAAGGAAAAACAGAAGTCAAAGGAATCCCTGGAAGGCATTCTTGGAGACACCGAGCGCAGAATCGATGGGCTACTGCAGAGAACGCAAGAAAGTCAACAGGCAAGAGGCCAGCTATCTTGTCCATCAGCCATGCTTCCTACCAGGATCTGCAGCAAGAAATTTTGTCATTGCGTGCCATCTTGCTTACCTTGTGTATGGCTGCGCTCACAGACAGCGGCAGAGCTGGATGGCAGGATAACAGCGGCGGAGAAGACATTGACAAATCTGAGAACATTGAGGTGGCTCCCCAGATTCCAGCAGTCTCTTGATTGTGGAGACGCTGCCAGACTACACAGTACTTCTGCGCTAAGAATCCAATGCTGACAACAATGATGATGCCTTCTGTCGCAGGCAAACAGCACAACAGCGATTTGAAGAAGACCAGCAATCCATTGAGGGAGCCAGGACCAGCTTGCGTGGTTTGCAGCAGGATATAGAGCGAGAATTGTCAGCCATGAGGCTTGCAGAGCAGAATGCCCAAGCAGCAAGGCAAAGAGCAGATGCTGCCAGGAAGGAAGCGAATCCCCTGAATCATCCAATCGTGCAGCGCTACCTTCACCAGAAGTAATGGAGAAGGGTGTGGTGTGGTGTAGAGCTGAATTTTATGGCAGTGGTCCTACAGTTTCTCCCCACAGTACTATCCCGTACACTAATTGTTGGAGGCAGGCAGCTCTCCTTAGGACTTGTTCTTCATGAATTTGGTCTTCGAGGGACTGTCATAAACAGCAGCCTTTATGCAGAGGCTAGCAAACCGCTCGAATGGAAACCTTTATGATGCCAGCACTATGATCAGCCGCATCCATTCGCATGCGCAGCTGTCTTGGAGCACTAGAGTACTCTGTGTCTGACGATAAGATCTTTTAGAATTTGTCAGTGCCGAGGTGATCTCTCAGCAGGATTGGCAGGGTGCATTTGCATTTACTTGCCCGAGTCCCACTGGATTCATGACATGAGGCTCACGATGCTATTAGCTACCATATTTACACGCTACCGTAGCTGTGACAGCACATCCAATTTTGCAAGAAGACAAGAATTTGATCGTTTCGTTTGCGATACATCCCTCTAAACACATCGAATGTCAGAGCATGTCAGAATTGTGCATCCTGGGCATCAATTAGCCGTGCACATACGCTCGCAGCTGACAATCGATAAAAAAATGCCTGAACCAGTGACATCGGAGAACCACCTGATCAGGACTCAGTCATGACTAAAGAGGACTTCGCCATGTCCTGTTCATTCATTTCTGCACCAACCTGAAAATGTTCAGTCTATAATGTCTGTTGATCAGCATCTGAATGCACACATTGAGAGAAAGAGGCAGAACTCAAAGGCTGTACTCTGCAAGAGGTTTCCTTTTTTTAAGGGGACAGGGAGGTCCATCTGTCCGTCCAGACTGAGAACACAAAGTGTGTTCACCTGGCACGCTTCGGTACATAGTGCTCCACATACATGGCCTACAGGACAAGCACACATTGGGTTAGCACAGCTGGCACCCCAAAAATGTCAGAATGGTGGCTTGCCGGACTTGCCGCATGCTGGTGAACCTGGCAGGCACTGTAGGCCTTCAGTCGCATCATCCAGGACAGGAACATGGATACAAGAAAAACGTGGATGCATCAATAACACTGTACAAGTCTTCCCTTCTAAGAGGCATGACAAGAAATGATGTCCCACCATGGCATCCTTGATGGCCTTTTCAGCCTCCTCCCTACCAAGAATCTCATCCACCTTCACCTCTTTGTGCTCATTCTGCCGGCAAAGACTGTCATGTCAGCATTTCACTGTCTACATATTAGGCATAATATCACTTGGAAATTGTCAAGCGTGCAAGGCTGCATAAAATCAAAGCTTCTTTCAAGGAGCTTGAGATCACAGGTTTGTCTCACCTTTTTGTAGTCCTCAAAGAACCTGCAAAAAGCATTCAGGAGCAAATGTAAATTCTTCAGTTCAGACAAAATGGACGTCATGCAGCATTCTCGCATGTGCAGACAATGGGACCATGCAATACAATACCCGATGTCCCTCTGAATTAGCCTAAAATTTTATGCACAGATCAGTACAGGATTGACGAGTAGAGACGCATTTATACCTGCGGATCTCGGCCAATCTGTGCTTTGGCAGCTGCGCAATGTCTTCAAAGCCCTTGAATTCTGGGTCATCAGCATGGACAGCAATGATCTGCACCCCAAAAACATCTTTAGCCGGGAGAGCAAAGACTCATGCCTGCATGGGAATTTAATGTCTGCATGCTTGCACCTGCTAAGTTTATTGCAGGAAAGAACAAAACTCTGTGAGTGGAATCTTGCCATGAGATTCAGAGCCAGTAGGAAAGTATCATGAATCACCTTATCGTCCTGCTCTCCCTGGTCAATCATCTGCATCACGCCAATGGGTTTGGCACGCAGGAAAGCCATGGGCACAACTGACTCCTGTTCCAGAACCAGTCAAACTTGTGGATCCGGTAAGTTTTACTTTTGAAATTGTTTGTATAGTGGATCACAACATCTGTGCTTGATGTTCTGCAGGTGGCAAACAATTGAATTTGACACCACGCAAGGCTCAAGACCAAATATTCCACACAGATCGAATCACAAAAGATACAAAGTCTAGAAGTACAACCACTTCGTAATCGGTGTGGTGTGATGTGCATGGGCTCAGGCATGCAGTTCCCCAAAGTGGGCAACGACCAAGATCCACAGGGCAATCTCCGAAGATATTCCTTTTGCCACAAGATGCCTTGCAACAATTGTTCGATTGTCAGGTAGTACCTGCATGAGTACTAACACGTCCAGAGGGTCGTTGTCTTCACAGAGAGTCTGTGGGATGAAGCCGTAGTTGTGGGGGTACACAACGCTGGAGTACAAGATGCGGTCCACGTAAAGGAGACCGGTCGCCTTGTCAAGCTCATACTTGACCTTGGATCCGCGAGGAATCTCGATCACAGCATTGAACAAGCTAGGCGCTGCGTCTCCTATGGAGAGGTCGTGCCAAGGATGGGAAGCTGCATGACGCCCAGCTGCCATGTTCTTTGCAGGCACACGCTTGGGATCGGCAATTTCTGAACTCTTCACGCTGTATGAAACTGTATCAGAATTGAACAGCCAGGAATGTTGCAAGCCCATGCTTCACTGCACGCCAGGGCCCGAAGCCTAAAGGCCACCCCTTGCAAGGGCATGCTGACATCACGTGCCCAGCAGGCACTTGGTCCACAACACGGGAATCTGCTTAGCTGGGGAATTTGGCACTGTGGCCCTGCAACGACCTTCCTGCGCAAGTGAGTCCTCTGCAACTGATTTTCAGGTCTGAAGGCCGAGACGGCGTACGGCTGCAGCTGCGCATGCGCTATAGCGCCGCTGGTTGCATGCATGCCAGTGTGCGCCGCGGCTGAAGCACTGGCGCTGCCCATGCATGCACTGCACTGCATGCTCTTCCTAATTGGGTTTGTAAGATGTCGTTGGACGCTGCTGGACAGAAAGGCTAAACATTGCAATGGATGCATACTGTGGCGCGCGGCGCCCTGCCGGCAGGGCGCCCACGCCGGCGCCGCCAGCTGGGCCGGAAGTCACGGCTGGCCGCGGCCGCCGACTAGCATGATCGACCTGCAAGCGATCTGTCTAGGAAAGCTCTTTGCAAGCCACCTGCAAGCCACTTCAACCCACAGTCACTGCCCGAACACGTGGATGTCCTACATGGCCTTAGTAAGTTTAGACTTTCACTGAGTCCTGCATCTGCACTCTTGGCGCCATGCGTTCAACATTCACTTACCGACCTTAAATTGCTCAAAGATTATCATTATTATCTAGAGCTTGCTAACTGTCAATCGTCAGCAGCAATATTTGCTATTTTGGATTGCTGCGTTGTGATCATCTACTGTAGGGAGGAAAGGCAGAACGGTCAGTGTGCAGCACCTTCATCATCTTACCTTGAAACCAGCTTATTTGGCCTGTCTGCACCAGGCGACTGAAATATGGTGAGTGACAAGAGGTGGATGGCATTCTGATCAAAGACGCGGCAGGCACCATCAACGACCTCCTTTTGGTGCAAATGCGCATTGTTCATGGAATACTGTGCCATTTATTTTCCTATATCTACCGATTTTTGGATTCTGGGTTGTGAATTTGAGAAAGGATTGGATTGGTCTTTATGGATCAGGCAAAACAGGCAGGGTTACACAGTCCTGTACCGCTGGCATCCTATCCGACATTGGCGATCCTGCTATTGCTTACTGGGCTCGCATCAACTGCAGCGTTCTTTGTGTAAGTTCCTGTCCAACACAATATCCACTACAGCACTTGGGCATCTCCTGCTTCCTTCTGCCAGATTGCTTGGCATGTCTATGCGCATGGGAACCCATCTGTTGACCTCTTTGATGTTGATCTCTTGTCTTGTGCGGGTGCTGTGCCAGGTATGAGTCAACAAGCACCAGGCATAGCCGCAGCCTGAGCCGAGAGCTCTTGCTGGGCTTGCTCTCGTCTGTCTTTCTGGTGAGGCGCTTTGCTTGATGCACACCATGTTCACCAAAGTCTTGGGCCTCTTGGGCTCAGCGTGTGCACCTGTCATGGAAGAACTTCTGATTCTGTAGTTAATCCTGCAATCTGCCATGCTGGCCCAGGGGGTTCACCTTCCTACACTTGATGGTGCAGGGTTTGGGCACATTCTTTCTGCTGCTGTGGACGGGTGTGTATGTTTGACAAAGTACGGCGTCGCCAAAGCCCATCAGGTGCAAGACCTGGAAGAATATACTGTACACCAAAAGCAATCAGCATGACTATTTGTTGTAATGCAGCGGTGCACATGCTTCAGATATGGTAGCTCAAAGGGGAATGATGTCCTCAGCAAAATGTATGGCAAGCTAGACTTATCCGGTTGCCTTTCTCAGCTTCTGTGAAGTACTGCTGCCATTCTCGCTTATAGATGAAAGGGTCTGCCATCAGAAATATGTGGCGCCTGCATGCCACTCTAGTGGAGTTTGAACATGTCTGCTCAGACATGCAACGACAACAAGGCTCCTGATGTTGTCATCCCGCATCTGTCAGGCCTACTCTGACTTGTAAACTTGCTCCAAGCCATGTACTATCATTTATCATATCTTAAAAGGGTAAGGTTGGCATAGCTCGCAGCTTGCATAAATCTGCTCACATGCATGCTCATATGATGCTTTGCATGCAGACCCAGATTTGGTCTGCTCTTACAGTGAGCACACACAGGTGCTTCACACAGGCACTTCTATCTGATTGTGCTGGTGTACCAGTACATCACATTACAACAGTCCATCAGGTATCACAAGCGCAGGAAAGAAAGAATGAATACCCACTTCTCTAACTTCAACCTAGCTAGCTCTGGCAGGTTGCACAATGCAGACAATTAGGCATCATGCTGTCACATATGTACACATGATGTCATATACACTCCTTTTAGTTCAATCAATTTCAGCAAGAGTGTTCCAACGCCTGAAAGTTCTGACAATAATAACGACATCCACTTTCCTGAGCTACAGTGCAGTCAATACCTCATTGGATCCAGTTCAGTTGAAATGTTCCTCCCTGTTCAGGTAAGCACCAGGTCCACATCTGGAAGTCAGCATTGCTTGCCGGTTCAATTAAACCAGCAACTCAATCCAGACGGCAATGCAATGCAGCCTGTTCACATGCGCTAGAACAGCGCCACATGCTGGCAGCCTAGTCTTTCGGGTACCAAATCTCCTCAACTGCCCATGTCACACGCTCGGTGTCCCTAGACTACTCAAAGAAGCTATCCACCCAGCTTGGCTGCCAAGCTGGCCACTTATCAAATACATGCCTCTGAATGTGCACGAACATAGCAGTGTACACTCAATGTTCTACACAGCACATTTCCCCAGTGCTCAATCTTACATTGCCAGCTGTTCCCTAACAGCATTCTGCAAGTTTTCCGCGTTGACACCCGTCACAGTCTGCACCACTTCTGTCCCTCGGAACAAGCAGAATGTGGGGGTGACCCTGATCTGCATGCTGATCATGAGCTTCTGCATCACACACCAAACTCCAGCAAGTCAGAACTGCAAGTGTATACAACACTCTTTGTGTCAAGGTGTACATGGGTGGCGCAGGACAGCTCTTTCAGGCAGGAAAGAGAGAATGCCGCATACCCTTGTGTCTGCGCTCTCATCTCCAAGAATCTCTAGGAAGACTGCGCCTTGTGTGCTGAACTCTGCAGCCATGCGCTGGTACTTCCGCGCGAACATCTGCGCACCACACCCCAACAATGTTGTGCTCTGCAATTGCTGCTGGACGCCCGGACCCCTTTCTTCTTGAGGGGCAAATAGGAGCATTATGATGTGAGACCTCTGAAACCACCGTGCCAGCTCCAAGGGCAGACTCACCTTGCAAGGACGACAGGACGCAGCTTTGCACATGAGCACTACCAGCTTGCCATCGTGCCTTTGCAGCTTGTCCTCCAGCTCCAGGGCTGAGTGAACCTGCAAGAAGCAACAATTTCTGTAATTCAGGTGTAAGCAGAAGAGATAGCATTTTCTAATGCGGCAGGTAAATAGTAGTAGCATAACGATGTCCCAAGACAAGATGGAAACAATCAAGACCTTGAGATACAAAATGGTCAAGGATGGAAGGTCTGAGGTTCCAGCACAGACACAACATATGCCAGTGAACAGCACGAAATATTCTAGAATTTAAACAATGAACTCCAGAACAAATAATAATATTGACTACAAACCACGTGTCCATCTTCGTGAAATATTGCACAAGACACAAACAAGACGCGTCGACCAAATACCTGCACGACTGCTTCGGTGTCGTTGAGAACTTTGCCAGATAGAGTCCTATTCAACCTCTCAGCAGACTCGCTCATGCTCGTGCTCGTCGTCCTGAGCAACGAGCGGCCAATCTGCGCCGGTGACACCCCCGAGTACCCTGGGTGAGGGATGGCGACGCCAGCGACTGCAGCAGCAGCCCCGGCGTTCCTTGCGCGCCGACATTGTGTCAGCGGTAATGGACTGCTTAAAGATTTCAGCTGCTCAGGCAGGACTTTGCAGCTCCCGCTTGTCTGCGGTATTCTAGTCTGCGGTGGCTGAGCAAAACAGTTTGCAGTGAAAGCCATTTGGACCAAAAGAGAAGCTTGCCCAGTTTGAAGTTGAAGTGAATGACTTTTTGTTTGCCGTCAAAAATGCTTCTAGCTCCGAACTTAAAGACTGCTCGTTGGATATTAAATGATGACTTCTGATGGCAGCTGACTGGCAGGTGCCTAAAGCAGCGCCCACATGGGTTGATCCGCGTGGAGCAACTCTTGATCAACATGCACTCACCCCAGAGAGCAAAATTTCACGATGGGTGGTCCTCAATCACTTGCTGCTCTCTATATAGTTTATCAGATTCTCCTTAGAACGAGTAAATACTGATCTTGATACAGTGATCATCTAATCAGCCTTGTTGGCTGGCATGATGTAATGTTTCTCTCTCTCTCTCTCTCTGGTTTGGCTTTCTACCCACTGATCAAGCTCAGGCGTGCACATCTCAAACCTGACCAATTGGTTGCAACGGCGCAGCATTTGCATGCATGCATGCACCGGCCCAGAGCCGGCTGTAAAGCTATAGCCGGCGGCGGGCATGCTTGAGCGCACATGAGCCGGCCTGGCCCGGCCTAGACCGTGCGCATGCATGCTGCAGCTGCGCAGCCTGATGTTTGCACTATAATTACAATAGAGGCATGCCGCGCATGCGCATGGCAACTTGCCATGCAACTTGAAGTTGCCACAAGAAATTTGAGCCAAGGTGCACATATGTGCATCATGGCATGATGCCATGCGTGTAAGCTGGTTTCAGGTATCGAAACGTGTGCACTGCTGGCAGCTACAGATGTGACTCCAGCGCTGGCTGATAATCCTGATGTCTGGAGCTCTAGCAGAAAGCTCTGACCGACGCAGAACGCGCGCGAGTATTGGCACACTGTGGCGGGCAGGCAGGCAGCGGCGCTCATATATTTGTATCCATTTATATTTGCGACACAGCAATTTCAAAGTTTGAAACCTTCCATCACTGATAGGACCTGGCAGGAGGTCTGAATGGATGGATCCGAGCAGCAGACTTGTGAATCCCTCCGCAGAGATTATCCGAGAAACCAATGCCAGAATCTTACACGCGCAAAAGGGCGCTGACATGAGTCCTGACCAATCAGATCCCACCCTCACCTATACGTAGGGCAGGCCGGCCTCAAGTTGGCCCAAAGCTGAACACACCACACAATTTCTCCATACAAAATCACAATGAAGGAAATGCTAAAGTCAACATTCCAAATCTCTCACCACACCGAAAACCCAACTGTATGCATTTAGTTTCAAACATGCGCCTCCTCAACATTCTACACTCTTGTACACGCAGGCCAGGCAGGACACATGGGCCGATCCAAAGGGCATCCCACATCTGTCCATAACGCATTCAAGACACGAATCTTCTCTGGGGCACGGCACCCAAATTGGCGCCGGGAGGATGGTGGTACACTTGTGACAGCTTGAAGCATGAATGTAAAGAATACACAGGGACTGCCCAGCCCATGCAATCAGATTGCACAGACCTGGCTCTCCAGCCTAGTAGGTGTCACAGTACAGCAGCACATGTCTTACCAAAGCAGCTGACATCTGACACAAGCTCCAGTCACAAACCCTCCTACAATTATCTCTGCTTGTGTTCATAACAATGGATACTCCATGCTCATTTAATCCTTTCACCCCAAACATGAAACATTGCCATGCATCTTGCTTGCTTGGATTCTCAGAAGGTCAGCAATCTCAGATCTCTGCTGGCTTTTGCAGCCCGCACCCTTCTGTGTATTGCTGGCCTCATCATGACTCACCCTACTGCGTCCTAAATCTCACAGGCGGGTGTCACAATCCACACCCCATCTGCAAGACCTGCACTTGCCTTATTAGCTCGTCTTCTCTCACTGCAGCAAAATTGTCGGCGCCATCAAAAACTGTCCGTAGAAGGCAGTGCACCGTGTGATCCACCATTTCCTGGCGACCACTGCTTCGAATACTGGCGTCCCCATTGCAGAGGAGCCTAAATGAGTCTTCAGAAAACAAAATTAATCAGGCTATGACCCCTCACAAAGAATGTCGCTGCATGAGGTGCACATTGGCACCAGACTCAGCAGGACTTGGCTGTACAGCTCAATATCGATCGGAAAGAATTTTGCTCGAAATCAAGCTTGTGGGTCTTGCGCCTCTGTCATAGTGCGTGTCACCTCCGTCAATGCCAATACAGGCAGCTAAGCCATTACTTAACAGCTTGCAGGAACATGCGCTCTGCCGCATAACGCAGATTTGGGCAGCAGATGGCGGTCGACCTGCAGAGACAGTCAACCCTCCAGTCAGCCAGCGCTTGAACATCCAACATTTGTACTAAGGATCTCAAGTGTGCTGCCATGCTGGTATCCCGTGCTGCAGCACCAAGGGGATTGCAAATATGGGCACCAGAAACCAATTCGAGGGGAAGATGTTTGAAGAAATGTTGCCCACCTGTCTCATGTGTGTGTCATGGTGGCTCTCGTCCCAAGCACCCAGCTCCATGAGGCTCCTCTGCAGCACGTGCTCCTGGCAAGCCATGTCGACAGCCTCAGAGGGCCCCTGGAAAGGGGCACCCCCCCAGCAAAGGCCTCCAGCATCATCCAGAGCCGTCGCATGCACGTGCATGGCAGCGTAGATCTCGGCATGCAGGTACGCGAAGGAGCCATGCGCGGGCACATCCTGGACGAGTGGCGAGCAGAAATGCTGCTCCGGCAGGTGCGAGGTGGGCGACAGCTGCACATCCTTTGAGCCGCGCACTGCCGCCCGGCGGCTGCTGACGTCATCAGCGCCATCGTCACTGACATCATCGCTGCGGCAGCTTGAGCTGTGGCTGCCGGAGAGCACGGCCGGCAGCGCGAAGCTCTGCTCGCAGCGCGCCGCGAACAGCGAGTCGTCCTCCGCGAACAGCACGCTGTCCAGGCTGCCGGAGAGCAGCCTCTCAACCTCTGCCTGTACCTCGGGGACAACGCCGTCCTCGCTCGCACAGCCCGCGCTCGGCCAGCCAAGCGGCACGGCCGCGTCTGCGCCGGCGGCTTCGTCGATGGCCATGCCGCAGTCCGTGTGGCAGTCCATGTGATCCGGGCCATCTGCATCGGAGGAGCTGCGGGCGCGGCCGAACAGCGCGTCAACGGCATCGTGGCCGCCAAAAACGCCCTTCTGGGGGGGAGCGGGGAGGCTGGCCGCGGCGTCTGGCACGCCAGCTGTGAAGCTGGAGGGCAGTGCACCTGCGCACCAATCCATCCCTTCAGCCTATTGCTCACTGGCTGTGCAATGAGTGGCACCCGCGTTAGGAGTCACAGAGTGCCTTAATATTTCTCACTGCCTATGCAATGGCGTCCTCACCACGCTCTAGCATTGAGCAGACAATCCCACCAATCCTGCATCCTCTGACTTGGACGACAGTGCCACCCAACCATGACGTGCAAGCACAGGTTATTCGCCTCTTCCCTCTACAACTCACGCCATGAAAGCATCAAACTGGCCAGAGTGAGGCCCAGGCAGAAATGAGGAGCTCAAGAGGACCGCACCCGCAAAGATGGTGCGGTAGTTGGTGATGAGGATGTCTGTGAGGGCCTCGCGGGCGGCTGTGGTGTCCCACAGGGACGCCTGCGAATGCACTTCAGGCAGGAGCAGCGGCGCAAATGTGGGAGGCAGCAAGTCTGGCTGGCTGATGTTCAGCCTGTGGTGGTGCAGCAACTCCACCAGTGGATACAGCACCTGCAGGGATGTCTTGTCGATCTGCACACCCACCAAGAGGCCCTCAACACTATGACACACTGTAACAACAGGACAGCCACCCATTATGATGGGATAATATCTTGTTGTTCAACGCATGCAGCACAAAGGGGCGGCACAGTAGAAGCACAAGCCGGTATGGCTGGGCAAGAATTGGATGGAATGGCAAAGCGCCGTTAAATGCTTGCCGATGTATGCTCCAAGTGCAGGTAGTAACTCACATGACTGAAGACTTGCTGCAGGACATGCAGGCGCTCGCCGCCTTGGCAGATGCTGGTGGCTTGCAGCAGGAGGTTGCTCAGCTCAGGAGCCAGCAACGGCTCAGGCAGGCAGTTCAGCCACAGCATTAGAGCGCTCGCCAACTGCACACGGAAGATACATGGTCAGCAACTGAAGAGAGAGCCTCAATGAAGACTGCAGGAAAGGAATGATCCAGTCCTGATGTCAGAATAGGGTACTAAATCAAATCTACCGGCAACGGTCAGTCGCTGATAACAGCTGACAGGAGGGAATGATGACGGAGAAAGCAGGTTCCTCAGATCGCCTTTGCAGCACAACCTGTGTGTTAGCGTTCAGTCGGACTCACCGCATGAGAGCTGGATCGCATCACCATCAAAGGGTCCTTGCCCATGTCCCATGCCTTCCTCATGAGATTCAGTTTCTCTGGGCTCTCTGGCTTCGTGAAGAGCGTCTCGATGGCCAGAAACCGCTTCAGCTCGCCGAGCAAGTCTCGGAACAGCTGTGGAGGACCTCCATGAAACTCCTGCGAGATCACAAGACTTCACCGGTGGCGGACATGCCATATTTTGACCATGCGACAGACGTGGCTGAAGACTACTAGGGTTGTTCACCGTCATCAAGGACCCAGCCCACACCACCCGTCTTCGGGTGTCCACGGAAACTGGTCTATGCAAGCATACAGAGGCACCAACAACCACTCGTATGCGATTGCTCGGCCAAAACTCCTCTGCTGCAGCACGGTCGCGGAGCAGCAGTAGCTAGAGGATGAGCGAGAGCAAGACACTCGAGCAGCACCTTGAGGCTGCGTCCAAATACGGGCCTAGAGTGCCCAAGCGTCCTCTGCTTGCGCGTGACGGGCATGTCAGCTTGTCGTGGTACGCCAGACGCAGGATTTCCCTAGGAGAATGCGGTGTCAAAATATCTGAACAATAGGCTCGCGGTGCGGCGCTAACGTCGCCGTTACCGTGCTTGTCGCTGGCCAAAGAGCAGCAATAGAGCGCGAATCGCGGTTTAGGATGTTGTTGATCACAGCTAGAGCTCTTTGCCACTGGGATAGGGCAGCGTCTTTTGTGCGGCGGATGAATCTCCCCGTCAGCTGCTCACGTCAGATCAGTCGGCCACCTCGGACGAGGCTACGATTGGAGCGCGCGACAGGTTGGCAGACTTGGAGCACAAATAAATGCAATCATTGGTAACCAGGTATCATATCCTTCAGAGACAGATTCATTAAATAATATGTTTCTTGGTTAGCCAGAAAGCAGGATCCTGCACATGGCACCTCTGCAAGCCTGTGACAGTGTATCCGATATGAGTCATGGACGCGATTCTTGCCTTTTTCCCAAGTCAACCATGTGGGATTATGGTAGGGCAGGAGCCAAGGAACTGCATATATGTAGACAGCTGCTGCGCAGCATGCATGTGCACCGCATGAACACAGCAGATCAACTCGGCGACTTCTGACAGTGCCATCATGGGAGATCACAAGTAACTACTAGTACCCAAGGTAGTACGCAATGAACCCCCGTGACGGCTTTCAAGAATGCTTTCCAGCACTGTGGGTGACCTGGCCACAGTCGCCACATCATGCCTAGCTTATTTGATCAGCTAGCTGCCAGCTGAGGTCATGACAGTCATGACTCATGAGGTCATGCGAACATTAATGACACCAGCAGTAGGGTACAGAGCACGCGACTGCTTTTCAACCATTACACGAAAAACTCATTCCCTACAGCTGTAAAAGATCCTCTGATCCTCTCTGCCAGATCAGAGATCTTGTCACTTCAACATGGGGCTCCCAGCCTAATATTAATAGGTAATAGTATTCAGGGCTTCAGGGATGAACCAATGGCAATCAAGCGCTCGTAGGCAGAATTTTATGTGGTGGTACTGGACTGTTGGTGTGAAATGCCGTGACTCCCATGGGAGCCAAGTAGCTGCTGTAGTCCAGATTCCGAGTTAATGGATATTAAAGGCACCCCATTTAGAGACCCAGCGCCTTTTACCAGCCGTGTGTGGCTGTTGATATTGGGCAAGGCAAGTTGCAGTGATTTGTGAGATTGTATTGATATTTCTAGCATGGCAGCGCTCGTACTGCGGGTTAAGTTGCCCATGCATGATCAGGCCCAAGCTGAAAGCCACATTTGCGGCATGCGTATGCGCATGCACACACTGTAATGGCATTTGCATGCATGGCCATGGCTGTCTGTCCAACGGCTGTTGGCAAGCACAGTCCATGAAAGTTGGCATCGATGTACCCACTGATCAAAGTCATCCATTAAATGCTGTTTTCAAAAGCAAAATGTCAATTTGGGACCAGCATCGTCTGGAGGGTCCCCCAAGGGCCGGTCCAGTTGGGGGGCCTGGTCCATGGGACGATGTGGATTTTTCCCCATTGATTGATTTTCTCAGCATCCAAGACACAATCCAAGCGCATTGAAACGACCGCATCATCATCTGGGCACGGAAATCCTAATTCAAGACTTGTTGCAAGAAGGTGGCCATCGGGGACATGAGCTGGGGTCAGGCAAAGCAGTCATCAGACATGGATGCAAGTGGTTGCGCAATGCTGAGCAGTGAGTCCTTTCCCTCTCATAGTATGACTAAATAGACATAAAGCACGTTGTGAGTTGTCCTTTAATATTGTGCCCCTGTGCAGGCCCAGCACCCCGTCGACAGGGCCATATTGATGGCCCTGATGGTGGCCTTCCAAGCCCACACACGTTGTGCCGTTCTTTCGGAACGCCGCCGCCTGCATCCTCCCTTTTCGGGCCTTCAGGTGCCGTCCGAATCATTGGTGTTGTTGAAGTGGATTGCTGCGGCGATGGAAGATGCGACCTAGTGCCGCTATTCTCTGATGTGACCGTGCCCACAGGCTGTCTGGACCAGCTTCCCAGCCTAGCGACGTGTGGGCCGCAGCCTTCGGGTTTCACACCATGCGAGGGGGAGCCAGCAGATCCGCTGAGTCTTGCAGACGATGACTTCACCAGCTTCGCGTTCAACCTTGCGTGGTATGTTGCAACCGAAAACCCTGGTGGCCTGGTCACAAGGTGACCGTTTTTGGAAGGGCGTGATGGATGCAGCAGGCTATGCCCCTGGCACTGCATCACACGTGTTTTTTGCGATTGGGGCGAGCACATAGTCGGTTGGCCTGCTCTCTTCCAGTTGGCGAGCCTGTCAGACTGCGGAACCTGATCACCATGCTCAGGGCAAGGGCAATGCTGTGCGCCGCTCCACATACAAGAGCCGATGGGCCATTATATCTCTGTCATCACTGAAGGGGTGGTTTGCTTTCACGACAGGGGGCACGAAGACCTTGAGCAACCCCAACCGAGCCCTGGCTGCCGGGCGTGGCACCGACTCGGGGAGGGGTCTTCCTCAGAGCAAGGTGCGTCTATACGACCAGGCTGCCCACAGATGCTCTTGACGTACCATTCTGTCCCCTTTCCAGGGACATCCACCACTATCTTTGTGCCTCGTTCTCAGTCATACTTCAAGATGCTGTACGGTGCTGGGGTCTATCGTGCGTACATTCTCTCCGCCAAATCGCATTATGGCTGTGTGGATGAGCCCCGTAGGATAGACTTTACATACTGATGGGTGTTGACTGCTTTCACATCTGGTGTTTACGGTTTGCACGTGCTTCGTCCTGGCCATCTCTTGAACCAAAAGAACGATCAAGCTCAGCTCTGATGTCCGTCACCTGACTGCAGGCACACCAATGTCACCCTTCTCTTCCTCGTCTGCGCCCCTTCCTCCAAATGGGAGCCTCGCCCAGGCAGCGCTGAACAGCAGCAGTAGGATGCTCATAGACAGCGTGCCCTACCCACCCTTTGGCAGCGCAGCCGCCAGCATTGTGTCTACACAAGAGGGTGCTTAGCCTTCTGCTCTTTCACATCAAACACGACACCCCATGTGCAGGACACGCAAGGTAGATCAGTGCAAAAGGGGCCTAGTCATGCATGGGGCACCTCATAGGCTCGCCTTATTCTCATGCGCACTCCCTGAGGTTTTGGTTCATGACGGCTCAAAATCTTGTCCTTGTTGGCCCTGTCCCTTCTCCTGCTATGGCACTAACAGTAATTCCAGTCTTTCTTCGGCATACTTGGCCACGGGTAGCACTTGCAAACATCAAAATGCTCAGCCCTGAGCGCCTATCCAGTGGCAAAGATGTCATACCTAGAGTGGTCCGCACGTAGGCTTTTCCTTGAACAGATGCTAGGTTCTACTGTTCATCAGTCTGTGAGTTTGCAATTGTTTCGAGCTTTCCAGCCCCTGCTTCTGCAGCTGGATTCGGGCAGGCTGTAACAATGATGGCCCAACATTTTCCTGGCGCTCCTCTAGATTGGGCGGACTAAACACCTTTGGCGCAGGGGAGATGCGGAGGGCATCAACGCTGACCAGCGCGGGCAGCGGGCACTTGCACAAGCGGCCGAGCGGGGTGGACCTGTTGGAGGAGGCCTGCAAACGCGCGCGGTCCACGCCAGACCTGAGCCACAACTCCTCCACCTCAGACTCGCTTACCAGCGAGGAGTTCTCCGCAGCTTCCGGCGCAGGTCACCACATGGGTGCGCATTCCCAGCCTCCCAAACACAAGGCAGCAGTCCTGCATCTCCAATAGCTCATGTGATGAGAGGACTGCCCAGTGCCCAGTGTTCTTTGTACACACCCCTTACTGAATGCTTGCTCTGCGGATCTTACGGCCGTGATAGCTTTCCCTGCTGCCCATGCGATCTGCCCAAGCGGTGTCGGGTTCACCAGTTCTTTTCTCAGGTTTGGTTCCGGCCCCATCTCTTTTCTCTCTTGGAATTGACGCGATTTTGGTGCTTGTGCAGGCCGCAGGAGTTCTGGAAGCTCGCTGAGGCAATCTCCAGTGGACCTGGTGGCATCTCCCACCCTCAGCCAGGCCCCTGGTGAGCCCAACTCTGCCGACTATGTGCTGACTGACCGTCCCTCCCCTTACTGCTCAAAGTAGCCGCGAAATGATGCTCCCCTGCTGCATCCCAGCAACTGATGCATCACCTGATGTTGGACGAGAGAACTGCACTTCGTTGACCAGCAAATCAATTTTGAGACTCTGGACTTCAATGGGGCTCGAGCTAGGCGTCTGCGGTCTACACATGCGGGAGAGCATACAACAGACTTCTTGTGGCATGCACTACATGAGTCGGTCCAATCTAGAGGAGTGCCTGTGAATTTGGGGCCATCATTGTTGTGGCCGGCCAAAATGCAAATCGAGCTGCAAACACAGGGCTGGGGAGCTCAAAACAAGAGCACTTTCAGAGCAGCAGTGAAGCGTAGAGACCGAGAATCTCTCGTGCAGGAGCCTACGCTCACTGAGTTGACGGAGGCGCTGTACGTTACACTATATTTATGCATTATAACCCCTCTGTCTTGTATTCCCGCTCTTCTGTTACCAAGACTGGTGCCACTTACGTGCAAACCACTAAAGTTGAGAACATGCGGCCACAGGTTTGGATGCGGGGTCGGCTGCTACAACTCCGGTGCTGGAGGCGCTGCCACCCAAGGACTCGCGCAGACAGAGGGCCGCCGCCATTCATGCGCGACCCTCGCCATCATCCACCCTCAGGCCCTTCAGCATCGTCAAGGCACGTCCCCTGCCACACATATGGGCCCCCAGTCTTGCCTCCCCTTTTGCGCTGCAACCGTGCAGGAATTGGTGCCGTGCTACTGGCTCGATGAGCCTCAAGACTGCAACACAGATGCAGATAGCAGCCAGCGAGCGCCCATGAGCGGCACAGCTTTGTGTGCTGGGCACCGAGCTGCAGATGACCATTGCCTTTACTCCAGCCTAAAGCCTCAGTGCAGCCATACTTATGCCCAGTAACACCGCCCAGCAGCACACAAGGGCTCCATTCTGTCAAGGCGGTTTGTGCGCGGCTGACGGGAGTGTTGGTGTGACACATAGGGCACGGATGGAGCGATGACTCTGGCGCAGCTTAATTCGCGCATCCAGGCCATATCCACGTCAGACTCCCCTGTCATGTCTCCGACGGCTTCCCTTGGGCCGGGCTCCTCTGCGCAGAGCGAGGGCAGCCCCATGCTGCTGTCCCCCTCGCAGGTGCGCCATTGCTCCTCACACAATGACTGGTAGAAGGCCAATGCCTATCGCGGGGTGCGACGCTGCAGTGTCTTCAGTTTGCCCACCCTAGGGGAGCACCTGAGAAAATGGGGCCAAAGAGATATGGCCTGCCTAAATCCACATCGAGCTGCAAAACAAGGGCTGGGGTGCTCGAAATAACACAAGTTTACCGATAGAAGAAGGGCAGTGACTAGGGATTCTTCAAGCAAGTGCCTATGTGCGGACCCACTGTAATTGTGTTTTGTGGTGCACCTCTAAGTCCCTCCATGGCAGCTCATGAGATGCCGGCTTGCGGCCACTTTGAAACTGCAGCGGCGGAGGTTCCCATGTGCAAGCAAGCCACGAAGTCAATTTGGGTTCATCGCCACCGCCGCCTCCCATTGCAGAGAGCTCCACCAAATGTGAGCAGCCGCTGAGAAGTGCTGCTTTGTGTGCAGGGCACAGCCTCGGACAGCCCCTGTGCGCGCAACGTCACACCCGCCATCCGGCTGAAGGCCAACAGCTCTGTGGCGGGCAGTGGCATCACCATCAAGCAGATGCTCCACAAGGCCTGGCACCGCTGAAGGCAGCATGCACTGCCAACTCGGCACAGCATGCATGCGCAGACCAAGTCCAGCAGCAGCAATGCGCGAGTAATCCTTTTGCGCCGAGCCAGGTCAGTTATCATGGCATGCCGCTTAGATGGCGAGTGCATCAGCACTCCTCCGCCAGGCGATTATCAAAATGGCGTCCGGCACAAGAAGCTCCCAAGGTGGTGTGTGTGAGTCCCAGCTGGTAGTGAGGACTGGTGTGTGGAATGGCTTGGCCGTGTCGGCTGCACAACTGGGGTGCAGAAAGACGGCTGAGTCACCCATGGGTGTGGATTGGGTTGTTTGAAGGAGTCCAGGGGAAGTGGCAGATGTGCATCACGAAGGATGTAGGTGGTGAGAAGTGGACCATTACTCATGGCCAGCTTTGGCAAGTGAGGGCAATAGATCAGCTGTAGAGCCCGCGGCGGGGAAGATGCGCATGCATGCAAGCACTTGCTGGACAGGAGCAGACACTGCAGCACTTTGCCCATGCGCATCTGTGAGCCAGTCGAAAGGAGTTTGTGGCGTGCTCCCTGATTGAATAAAAAGTGCAGGCGCTTGCCTTGCCGATTGAGGCTGCTGTCCCATTGCCTGCAGGCTGTATTTCTGTATGAATGTTCTGGTGATCGGCATGGAGTACTCCAGCAAACTTATTGGGCCATGTTTGAGTGCGCCCACGAAAGACTGTATAGACCAACCAGAGCGATGACTACTGTATCAAACATGTGACAGAATTTGGTGACGATTTTCTAGAATGTATGAATGTGTCTGTAGTGGACAAATCCTGACTGCAAAATTGTGAGCGATTTTGCTTGTGGCTGAGGTGGCTGATGCAAGCACCGGTGTTTGAGTGTCTGGTGCTTGCATATTGGGAACAGCAAGTGCCCGCATAGGCTCCTGCCTTTTTGAATATACTGTCACTTTCACAGTGTCAAAGGTCGACTGACGGCATTAGTCTTGGTGTATCCGGTGTCTCAGCTGCTCGATAGTATATAGATGCTCAACAACATCCTCAGGTACCTGATGTCTATCAAACAAGATGGGCGAGATGACACGTCAGAAAGGATGAAGGACATATTTTATTGCACCAATCCTATTGATTTGCAATGCCATAGAGGAAATGGAACTGTGGTAGAAAGCTGGTAGAAAGCTGTTAGAAAGCTTTAAAGCTGAGAAGATAACAACGGTGTTTAGAAATAGCGTGTTTGTGCAGCTCTGTAGGCCTAGGGTTAGACTAGGCTTGAAGATATGTGACGGAATGGTTTGATGATGTTAATCAGCATGCTCATGATCCTGAAGTGGAACTTGGTGTACAGCGCAGTCGATGGCGCAAGAGATAGCAAAGGGTAGGAGATCCTGAGTGATCAGCATCCACTTCAAGCAAGTTGCTGGCACTATATGCCAATTTAAGCAAGAGGAATGCAGACATCAAGGCAGACGAGCGCCAGAAGATAGTAGAAAGGGCTACCTCGCAAGTGCCGATCAAAAAGATATCTATCGACTGACAATGGACCTTTTCCTTCTCCTGCGCCCAGCTTCCCAAATGCCATTGCATTGCCTCCTCGGGGATGCGGTGTGCAATTGGGTTCATGCCAATAGCGCCAACTTGATGAGCACATCTGGAACCTGCCCAGTCTCAGTGAGAAGTATTGTAATCCTTCACATCAGATATTGGACAACAGAACTTGGAATATGGTGACTTCAACACCATCATGGATGTTGCTGATTTGATGGGTTCTGCAAGTGAGCCTGATGCACAAGCAACCCTGAGTCAAGCGATTTCCTGAACGGGTTCCCAACCAAGTGATCTCCTGTGTTGCTGCATTCTATAGTCATTTGTTCACCACGACATGCAGCAGGACAGGGTTCAAAGAGAGCAACAGGCACAGCAGAGCCGCAGTCTTGGAATGTTTTCAGCAGGTCCTCTGGACTGTTGCTACTCTCCAGCCCCACAGCATTAGAGTTGTCAACTCAGCCGGTCTCCAGTTGCCAAAGTTTGCACATGTGGCCTTGGGCCAACGAAAGAAGCTTTCTCAGGGCCTTCAGCTGATCTAGCTGGCCATTGCAGATGCATCGCCCCCAAAGATGCGCAGATTGTGGTCCGTGGAACCCACAAACAGATGGCGCGAGTCATGGCTCCACTTCACAGCCGACACCCCCTGGACGCACACACTCACTTCAGCGCTCAGACAGTATAGACTGCAGTGCCAGGTGGCAAGCATGCAGCTTCCCCTTCCTTGCCAGACACTCATAGGTTCTCCTGCTTACACCCCAGTGAAAGAATGCTCCTGTTCAGAGACCCAGTTGCCTTCCTGCTTTTCAGGGCCCCTACTATCTGCCTCAGACATTGGGCCATGCAGAAAGTTCTGGCAACTTGCCTCTCATGCACAGCTGCAGGAACCCTGCTTGTTTCAAACACTCTCAAGTAAACGCCACATTCGGGTACTCGGTATTGCTTTTAGCATAGATGTTTCCATTCCACTTGAGAGGGCCGTGCACAGAAATGCTGCAGCGCAGCGCACCTTGTTGCCGAGGGCGGCCGACAGAGAGAAGAGAGCGGCCCAGTCCTGCTTGACGCCGACCACGCGCGCGTCGCTGCCGCCAATCGCCAGGTTCTGCCCGCTGAAGTCAAAGCCGACGGCGAGCGGCGCGCCGGCGGCCGTGCCGGCCGGAGCCTCGAGCGTCTTGAAATTCTTGAGCTTGCGCAGGTCCCACACCTTGACGCCATCGTCGGCCGCGGTGGCCAGGTAGTAGCCATTCTCGCTGAAGGACAGGCCCCGCACCGCTCCCTTGTGCCCGTCAAACCGCGCCACGGCCTGCACGCATCGCAATCACCACTTATATTGCTTGAAATCTGCTGATGTCGCCTGGTCGTTCGTTTGGCCGTCGAGCATTTCGTGTTGCAATGTTCTGTGACGTTCTTGCAGGTGACACGTTTTGCAGCCGCTTGCTGCTCTGGCTCTGCCTTGCGGACAGTGGTAAAGTCAGGAAAATGGCCCACGGAAACGTCTACCACTATGCTCTGTATGGGCGGGAAGCAGTGGCATGCAAATCTCTCAGTGTGCGTGCAGTCAAAGCCAATATGGCAGTGTTTGTATGGTGTGCCCAGACCACGCTGCCATGGAACTGCGCAGGAAAGCACTAAATGGTGCACGACTTCGACCAAGATGTGCGCTAGGGACAAAGATCAGGCCCACAGCCATGCGCACCTTTGACTGGCGCGCCTCCCACATGCGGACCAGGGAGTTTGCTGTGCCTGTGCCAAGGATGAGGCCATCAGGATGGAACTCTGCGCTGGTGTAGCCCTCTCCGGCGCCCGCGGAAGGCACCTGCGCCCAGCCACAGGCAATCTCACACCCCTCCCTTCCTATCAGCAGATCTCTTTTTACATGCGGCAGCACAGCAATTCGAGTGGTGCCATGGAAGAGGCAGTGCAAGAGCTGTGCTTTTACGACCAAAGGAAAGACAGCACTTGCTTTGTCTTCCCTTGATCATGGTACCACCCACTGCAAGAGAAAAGGAACCACAGGTGCCCAGATGGTAGCATATCAGTGAGGTGGGTACCTGAGTGAAGCAGGTGCCTGTCTCAACATCATAGAAGGCCCATGTCGCGTCCAGGGAGGCGGTCACAAAGTAGGAGCCCGTGGCGTGCAGCGTGGCGGCTGTGACCTCATCACTGTGATCCTGCACACCAGCAATACAACCATCACATCGTGAAGTGTGCCCAACTCTCTCTCGCTTATTTTCCAGGCACCAGAAGCCAGCATGCCACGTAATTTGCATTCCTCTCGCTCTGCCTTTCACAGCTGGCAAAGCGAGCAACATGCACACCATGATGTTCCAAGAATCTATGGTCGCAATGCGGGCGCGTGTGAGAGGCGGACCGTGAGGACGTGGGCCGCTGAGTAGGAGCCATCCTCGTTGGCGCGCCACATGCGCGCAGTGTGGTCGGCGGAGGCCGACACCAGGAGCGAGGAGTCCTTGAAGAACTTCACACCTGTCGCAAACATTGCTTCACCCTCAGCAACTGTCAGCATTTGCGGGCATGCAAAAGGTACCCCAGCATGATAAAAGGAGCAAAGCAATGCTTGCATGAAGCGAGGCGCCTCACTGTTACTGCAGACCCAACATTGATATTGAAAACACTGATGCGGGTGAAGGATACGGGTGCATGCACCTCAATATACAGTACCATGTGTTTGGTAGAGAAAACAAACGAGGGCGCACTGTTGATCTTCTTGGTGTGGCCTGTGAGAGAGGCGCGGATGCGCGACGCCTCCCGGTCAAACAGCACCACCACTGAGTCAGCGCCTCCCGTCGCCAGAAGGTTCTCGTTGTCCTGAGCGACATCGATGGACAGGATGCCTCCCTGCATGCACACTGGCTGCCTCAGCGCATGTCGCTTACCAATTGCTATGATATTTTCAGCGAGGACACAACCACACAAAAGAAGTGGCCCAGTGCCATGCATCTGCACGGGACCTGAGGTTGACTCGAGCTCCCTGAGGGACTTTTCTATTCTAAATCACTCCCACGGGCATTTGAATGAACATTGGCCAGATGGATGCAGCGCACCTTGGTGCTCTTGTGCAGGGGGTGGCTGCTGATGAGGGAGAAGGCCTCGATGTCCTGGGGTGTGGCGAGGCTGGCAGGCATGATCCGCTTCTTACGCCCCTTGGACAGCGCCTTGCTGTGCTCCAGCATTTGGCTGGATACTTCTGCCGGGATGCCCGCCTTTGCCTGCCACCCAGTCACACAGCTCTCAGGAGGGTGTCAGAGCATCGCTGGTATAAACTCCGATGAGGCCCATTTGCCGGGAGTAGCCTTCCCTAGTTAATAAGAAGTGACACTGCCACTACACTCCTGTCACCCTTTGCCATCCTTGCAAGTCTCAAGAGCATTGGGGCACAGGATAAGGCACAGAAGTCGACTCTGCGATGCAGGTCCATGCAAGACATATTTGATGAGTGCGTGTGGTGTGTGGCGCACCCGCTTAGCAGGCTGCTCCTCTTCGCCCTCCACCTCGGCTGTGCGCTTGCCATTCGCCAGATCCGATCGCGCAACAGCGACCGCATTTTCCAGCTGCGATCGGGCCTCATCGCGCTCTCGCGTCAACCTGCGGCAGCACACCGCCAAGCACCCCTTGAGCCCTATTCCTCATAGCCCCCAGCATTGGCATCTGTAGGTGTCGTCTTGAAACAGCTCGCAGGATTCTTCTAGGGCAGACAGGCCACTCCTGCAGCTGATGAGTACCCTGGTACATGCAGCGCAGATTGACAGACAAAGGTCTTCCAGGGTGGAGCGCTCTCTGCTCGAAAAGGGTCCGACAGACAGATGAGAGGTGATTGTGTGCCGGGCAAAAGCGTCACTTGCAATGCACCGGGAAGCACACAGACCTTGCGATGACGCGGCAGGCAGCATCCTGTTGGTACAGTGCATGCGACAGCTCCTGCCTGGACTGGATCAGGGCGATGCGTTGCTGGTGAGACTCCAGCATGAGCGCGTCCCACTCCTGTTTTCCACATGAAATACTTAGCTGGAGAGTCAGCGCTTCACAAAGTCATTTCCTGAAAATACATGCTGTTGTCAGAAAACACGGTGGATGTCTGCGCGGAGAAGGAAGCACATACATTGTGGAACAGGCCGAGCAAGCCTGGAATGCTGGTGGCTGCAGACGGCCTTGGCTTCACAGCCTTGTTTGTCTTCACGGGTAGCAAGTCTTCCAAAGAAGCAGGTTCGCCAGTGATGGGATCCTTGCCAGTTTCCTGCATGGTAGCATTTCTTCAACCACAATCCTGATTATCAGGGCAGACACAGGTTGACACAAATGAACTCCGGGTACAAGTGTGTGGTGAAGGCTCACCTGAACATGCTTCTCGATGAGACGCTTCTCAAAAAGTTGCCCATTACTTCTGTTGATCACAGGCTCCTCAGGCACTGTTCCAGAGACTGCAGAGCACAAGCACTGATCTGACAAGGTCGCAGCTTTGACGAAGGCGCGCACTTCATTAAGGGTTGCAGCAAAAATGAGATTAGATCAGAATCATTGACAGTATATATTTCAACAGGAGAGGATGCGCCACAGAAATTCGATCATGGAAGGCAAAGTGCACTCACTAGAGCAAAACATAGCCCTGTCTCAGCTTGTACGGCCACCCCTTTGTGTTCAAGCAGCACTTATATTGAACAGCGATCCTTCCGCCCTGAATGTATGGGCTCTAAAAAAACCCTTCTGTCACTGAGAATAGAATGTACACGTTCCAAAGCAGGTAACGATATTTTAAGGTGGTGAGAACAGTTAGCAGACTTTCAACCAAGCATTCCAAAGGGATGCTACGACGCTCGACGGGACGCAGGATATGGTGAATGCTGAACAAATGGGACGAAATGTTTGCAAGATGGATTCCAGTGTTTATGCCCTGCCCACTCTTCTAACCCACCTCTGAAGGCGGCTGCTACACATCAATGCAGGCAGTCTTGTAGCAAGATCAATTCATCGACTGGGCACGATGGTGAAGAAGCCAGCGACTGCAAAGCCGGCTGGCACCGTGCCAGAGTCCGTCCTCAAAAAGCGCAAGCGCGATGAGGACTGGGCTGCTAAGAAGGCTGCCACTGCTGGGGACGCCAAGAAGAAATCCAGGGATCAGCGCAAGGAGATCTTCAAGAGAGCAGAGAGCTACGTGAAGGAGTACAGGGATCAGGTGCATAGCGTGCAAACTCGAGCATTCGCAGAAGTTTATGCTGTGTTAAGAGTTTTCTCGATCTGCAAGCATTTAGTGCTTTTGCTGTTGCAAGGGAAGCCTCCGTTGTTCTTTGTTGTGACTATTAAAGGCAGATTTGTTCCAAGCTCAGTACTGTTGTCCTCTTTTTTGTGTTAGCAGATGAGGAAGCTTTTCCAGTGTCTGACTATGGGTTTCACTTTTGGAGATTGCATCGTCATATGCTCACCAGTGCACCGCTAACGCTTTGCTTTGTGCATCAGGAGAAGGACCTGATCAGGCTGAAGAGGGAGGCCAAGTCAAACGGTGGCTTCTATGTTGAGCCAGAGGCCAAGGTGGCTTTTGTTGTGCGCATCCGCGGTATCAACGACATGCACCCAAAGACCAGGAAGATCTTGCAGCTCCTGCGTCTCCGTCAGATCCACAACGGCATCTTCATCAGGGTGAGTCTCGAGGCTGGTTTGCATTGCGCTTTCTCTGGTCGCTGCACATAAAAATATTAGTCAGCAATGGTGCAGTGATGTGCATCAGGAGGCTTCATGAAGCTGAAGCAAATGCGTTGCGCGCGTGCAGATGAACAAGGCCACCATCAACATGCTGAGGAGGGTGGAGCCCTACATCACATGGGGTTACCCCAACCTGAAGACTGTGAAGGAGCTGATCTACAAGCGCGGATACGGAAAGGTGTGGCGCGCCTTCTTGTGCTCGAGAGCGCTTGCGGCAGAGATCATGTCATGCTGCTTTTCAGCAGTACTGTTGTCCTTTAGGTTCTTGCCTTGGGAAAATAGGTTATGTAGCAGTTTGGGCTCGTAGCAGTTTGGGCTCCTCAATTGAGTCCTGATTTCTGATCCCTCTTGCTGTGCTGCTGCAGGTCAACAAGTCCCGCATCCCCTTGACAGACAACTCCATCATTGAGCAGGTGGGCCTCCTGGATGTCTGCAATAATGTTTCTGCAGCAGCCTTATTGCTGTATGAGCCTGACACTGTTTGTGTACTACTTCCTGCGTCTTCTCTTCTGCTCCTTCTGTGCAGAACCAATTCCCACAGGAGTGTCCTGCAGCATGCACAGGATGCCCCCCTGTTGATGAGTATCACTTGAGGGCATATCTGCAGCCAATGCTGTCGCTGCAAGCGCTGACGTGGTGGTTCTGTGTCATTCGCAGGTGCTGGGCAAGCACAACATCATCTGCATCGAGGACCTGATCCACGAGATCTACACATCTGGCCCCGCCTTCAAGCAGGCCTCCAACTTCCTGTGGCCCTTTAAGCTGTCCTCCGCGCGCGGCGGCCTCGCCAAGAAGCGCCTGCACTACATCGAGGGCGGCCAGCACGGCAACCGCGAGGACTACATCAACAACCTCGTGCGCGTCATGAACTGAGCAGCTGCACTGCTCCGCGGGCGCTGCCTTACCGGGCAATCTGTCTTGTAGGCGTGGGTTCTTATTGACTGAGCCAGCGAGTCAGTGAGAGTAACACTGGCACTGTGCTGAAGGTTCTGGAGTGCACGGCATCGGCCAGACACATGCAAATGGAAGTGCACATGCTCTAAGCAGAGTCTAGAAGCATGACCACTGGTAGCAGCTGCCCTGCGTGATCGGGCGCTGTTCATGTAATGTAGCACTTTGTTTTGCAGATGGGGCATCATTGCCGGATTCTGTCAAATCATTTATATTGGCTCTATCTCAGGTCAGGTGCCACTAAGTGATCATCATGCACGCATGCGCATGCCGTCTCAATGAAGACAAACTGCACAATGAGAGTTTTTCCTCCTCTGACGTGCAATCCTTTATCCTCCTCCTTTAAAGTCTTTATGAAGAAATGAAAGGGGAAATGGTTCTGCTGGTACCAGCAAAGAAACCAGCCCCCGAAGCCCCACGTAAATGGGTCAGAATTACAACAGATGACAAAGGCCCTCCAGCTTCCTCAGACGTGAGCACTGGGCAAACCAGATTCACCTGGCAGTCGGATAGTAGTTACTTCCTTATCAAGAAACCTCGATACTTATGTCTTGAGTTGTCTCGTCCTTGCTGGCAGAATGGACGCGACTAGTGGTCCGGCAACCCTGGGCAATTTCATCGCCACAAGGCTGGTGGAAGTAGGATGCACAGACTTCTTCTGTGTTCCAGGAGACTACAACATGAGCTTACTTGATCAGCTCAACGCGGAACCAGGACTGAACATGATCCATTGTTGCAACGAGCTGAACGCAGGTGAGAGGGTGAAGCCCAGTACTACCATGTGAATGCGCAATCTCTCTCCTCATTCTGGCAGATGCATGCATGAAATTATTCGAAGTTAGGTTTCGAATTATAGCACTCTTCAGGACCGCATTCGGCCTACTAAATCTCTCGGCGCCAGCCGATGCCGGTACACTGCATGTCCAGTATTAGGCCTAACAGATTCTTGATGGTGTCTCTTCCGTGACGCCTAGATCCATTAATGAGACACCTTTCTTGCAATTTTATGCCAGATGCTTATCTCATGTCAGCAAATTTTATCGATCAGCACTTTGCATTGATTCCTAGGTGGTTTCACACAACCTGTGAGAGAACAGTATTTGCGTGCAGGGTATGCGGCAGATGGGTATGCACGTGCAAAGGGCGTGGGGTGTGTCGTGGTGACCTTCACAGTGGGAGGCCTCAGCGTTATCAATGCAGTGGCGGGTGCAATGAGTGAGCACCTGCCGCTCATCTGCATCACCGGCTGCCCCAACAGCAACGACTTTGGGGGCGACAAGATCCTGCACCACACCATCGGCGAGGTGGACTTCAGCCAGGAGCTGAGGTAGGCAGTGCCTCAGAAGACCACATGGCACCAGTGAAGCCGCATGCTACATCTTGAACACAACGACACCGCATCATGTGTCAACCACTTACGCGGAACAAACTATGAAGCCGCGTTGACAAGCTAAACAGTTTTGCAGTGCCACCATACAGCCCTTCAGGCACACTGTGTCATGGCCCGGAAGCGAGGGCACGCATGCATGCGCACTGTGCCACATCTGTGATGCTGCCCTGGGGTTCTGTTCTGCAGGTGTTTCAAGGAGGTGACCTGTGCGCAAGTGACAATCCGGCATGCCAAGACGGCCAATGAGCAGGTGGACTTTGCCATCTCAGAGGCTCTGCTGCGGAAGAAGCCAGTGCTGATCCAGGTAAGGCCTGACTGCTAGATTCAGATTGGCAATCCGATCAGTGGGCTGTTCATGCGTTGCATTGCCATGCAAGATCCTTCGGCCAAAGGACTGTGGGTTTAATGGCATTAAGCTGCAATACTCTGAGGACCCCAAGCATACTGAGAAGCTCTTCATGTTGAAGCTTGACCCTGCATCAGGACATCATGTCACAGATCAAGACACAGTGTCTAACAGAACATGCTGTGAATGTACTCGCTGCCATGTGGCGTGCAGGTGTGCAGCAACATGGCGACAGAGCAGTCCCCCCTGTTTTCTGCGCAGCCGGTCCCGTACTCCCTCAGTCCCCACGTCACCAACCCCAGCAGCCTGGAGGCCGCCGTAGAGGCCGCAGCTGATTTCCTGAACAAGGTAAGCTGCCAACCTATGCACCGGTACACCCTTGCACATTGGGTATGATGGGGATGCGGCGCTGTGAGGGATATTGCGTTTGGTGCGTGTGCCTTCTCTGGGGACCAAGTACAGTGGGCGTACAGCATGGCAACGTGTGATGAGATCCAGTTTGCTTGGAAGAGAGGACAATGCAGGACAGCTTGGCGTGGTGAGAATAATTGTGCTGTGTTTCCAGGCATCCAAGGCAGTCATTGTGGTGGGGCCGCAAGCAAAGCCATACAGGGCCATCGAGGCAACCGTGAAGCTTGCAAAGGCGTCGCAGTATGCCACAGCTGTTCTCCCCAATGCCAAGGCATGTGCTCTACACCCCTTCCCTACAGTCCCTGAAAGAGCTCTGCAGTATCCATGCCTGCAAAAGTGGTCAGAATGATGGAGAGATAAAGAGATGCATCATTGCATGTCATGTTGGACTCCTTGGCTGTGCATCCTGATATGTGTGGTGGTATCCTCTCGTGTGTGCCCATCATTCTGACCTCTGCACTTAGCAGCAGATCAAGGAAATCAAGGAAAGCATGCACGTGCTTAGGTATGTCATGCATGAATAATTTGACCTCTGAAGGTCCCAAGCTGTACTGCAGGGGCTGTTCCCAGAGACTGATCCCCTCTTTGTGGGCACCTACTGGGGGCAAGTCAGCAGCCCCTACACTGCAGAGGTGATAGATTCTGCCGCTGCAAACCTGATGGTCGGCCCGCTCTTCAATGACTACAACACAGTCGCCTTCTCTGCCCTCATCAGCGAAGGTGCAACCCCCTCGCATCATCGCACCCACCTGTGCCGCTGCAATTCTCACCACACAATGTGGTCGCCTGCATCTCGCCTGCATGCATGCTCACAACTGTGAACCGCTCCTCAAAGTTGTGCGCCGGCATCTGGATGTCAATCAGGCTGCCACTTGCATGCAGCAATAATTCATGCTATCACTGCACATTTTCCGTTTCTTGATGACATGATACTGTCATAACAAGCAACGCCGCGATAATCGCAGCAATGATCCACAAAGTTTGACATGAGCGATTGATGGGTGAATATGTGTGATTTACCCCATCTGCATAAAGATTGACATGAGCGATGGGTGGGTGAGTGTGTGTGATTAATCCCATGCAGAGAAGATGGTCAAGGTGGACCCCTTCCGGGTGACTGTGGCGGGAAAGAAGGAGTTTGGCTGCGTCAACATGGGGGACTTCCTGGACGCACTGCGCGAAAAGCTGCAGCCCAACCCCACGGTCATCGACAACTACCGCCGCATGTTCATACCCGAGGCTGAGCCCCTCACTAAGGGACCAGAAGAGCCCATCAAGGCAGCCGTGCTCTACCACAATGTGCAGGTGAGGCTCGAAACAGGAGCATCTGCACTCCTGGGTGAACTGTGGTGTCCAGTCAATCAACAGCTCTCTTGCTGATTGGGCAAGCTTTCAGGCGATGCCTTCCGAGCATGCAGCAAAGAAGCTGAATCACTTGTGTGCAGAGAGAATTATAGAATGGCTATGCAAAAAGCAGGGAACCGTGATGTCGAATTCTGCTCCGCCGAGGTAATGCGGATGCGAATTTATCCCCTGCAGATCAAGCCAAAGAGCTGCATGCACTCCTTGGGCGCAGGCTGTAATTGCACTGCAGTTGTCTGAGGCATGTCATGTGGCGCCTGTTCTGCTACGCCTTTGCTTCACTGGACGTCTGGTGTGCAGGAATTCCTATCATCGGAGCATGTGGTGATGGCAGACACCGGAGACTGCATCTTCTGGACGCAGCGGCTGAGACTCCCATACGGCGCTGGGTGTGCCTTACTGTCCCATGTCTCCACGTATGAACCCATTGCAAACAGCTATTTTGTTACGCATGACCAGAGTCTGCACATGACTGTCGGTCACTCCAAATGGAGATGCAAACATGAAGGCCAAGCGAGCGCCAGAGATGAGAGAAGCCTCTCAGAGAAGCGGTGCTCAGTGAACTTTATGCAGCATTCAAACAATGAATCCCCAGGAGTATATATATATATATATATATAGATATATATATATATATATAAAGCACACTATGTCTTAGCGCTGCATGTTGTCTGGGCGCAGGTATGAGTCACAGATGCAGTACGGTTCCATCGGCTGGTCTGTGGGCGCTTCGCTGGGCTTCTCAGTTGGCGCACGCTCCAAGGGGAAGCGCCTGATCACCTTCGTGGGCGACGGCTGCTTCCAGATCGGTGCACAGGTGCGGGGTCCTGCTCAAGGTTCGATAAAAGCTCTCCAACATGCAGAAATGGAAGCTGCTGATTCCTTGCAATATCAGGAGGCTCGTGCATCCTCTTTGCATGCAAGCACTTTGTGGCCTGATCAGGACCGCAGCACTGGTAGCTGCACACAGTGCTTCATGCAATTGAAAGACGAGTAGCACTGGTGTGATATGCGGCACTGGTAGTCATGCGCCTCTCTGTCATGCTTTGCTGCAGGATGTGTCCACGATGATCAGGGTGGGGGTGAACCCGGTCATCTTCCTGCTGAACAACAGCAGCTATGCGATTGAGGAGATGATCCACCCGGGCCCCTACAACAAGCTGTCTGACTGGGACTACACTGCCCTTGTCACTGCCATGAAGGCAGGCTCCGACAACCTCTTCACAGCCAAGGCAAGCACACAGTTACCTTCCTGGCAGCATCATGCATGTCAGCATCCTTTCACAAACTTTGTTTAATGTGGACAAATGTGTTGCTAAATCTAGTGTGGCACACAAAACGTCCAGCAGACTTTGACCTGCCGGCCACTGATGCAATTTGTGTCAGCCCTGGTGCTGCTCGCCCTGGTCTGCCAAACAGCAAAAGACATCTAGATGGGAGTAGGTGTCAAGAGACCCTGCAGTGAGAATGGCCCATGGATTTGTGATTGTTGCCGCTCGCGGTACCGGTTATATAGGTTGTTTACCTGTACTAGTGCCTTCCATTATACTAGCGCGGTGTCAGGGCTTGGCTACTGAGGATGCAGTGATTCAGAGAGAGGAATGCAGACACCCAGGCAGAGCGAGCGCCAGCGATGAGAGACAGGGCAAATGGTGTACGATGCCGGTTGCATGTGGGGTATTTGGCTGAAGAGTACCTTCCCACAATAGCAGCGCTCGGGCAGGCTTGGACACTGAGATCTGGAGTGTTTTGTGCAGGTGAGGACAGAGGAGGAGCTGAAGGCGACACTGGCGGCAGTGGAGGGCGAGCACAAGGAGAAGCTGTGCTTCATAGAGGTGAAGCTGCACCCGCAGGACTGCAGCCCCCAGCTGCTGGAATGGGGCGCTCGCATCGCCATGTACAACAGCCGCCCGCCCCAGATCCACTAGCTTGGTGGCCAATCGGCTTCAAGTCGATTTGCCTTTGTGATCACCTGGCGAGATGGAACGTGTTAATAACGCCCCTGAGAGATGGGGTGATTAGCAACAAACCCATCAGGGCCGATTGGCCTCGGGGCCTCACTTGCGGCCCGGGATTACCGTATCTCTACCACGATTCCCCTGGGTATGAGAAATAGGATGATGATTGCAAAATTTAGCCGGATTTGAAGGCAACGCAGAAATCGAGTTTGAGTCAGAGAAGAGATTTGGTTGGCACTGTTACACAAAGGACGAAGATTCAAATGAGTCAATTGGCCATGCGGCCGCTGGGGCCGCCCCTTGTCTCTGTTCATTTGGCACATGTTTGGATTGTTTCAATCTGCAGGTCTTTGAGCGTTATTAGTTGGTCAGGCAGCCAGACTCTGTCTTGGTCAACTGGAGAGGTAGCTGGACCGGTTTAGGCGATTGCAACTGCATCCGTGTAGCAAGGTTGTCCTTTCAATTTGAACGTTTCAACGGTGCGCATAGTCAGGGTGAAGGCATTGCTTCCTCTTTGTGACACTTGTGGCAGTCATGAGATCGCCTTCATATACATGATGCTCTGCTAGCGAACAGCAGATTGGTTTGAAGGCCCAAAGATTGCTAGAATTTAGCAGCGCTGATGGGCATTGCAATTGAGAGAGTGTTGAGGACTGCCAGTCTACAATAGTTCGCCATGCGCAAGCTGTGGACGTCTAAAAGATCTTTTCTAGACATCATGTATGGCCATGTTTGCGTGCACATGTTGAACAGAATTTCGAGTGACAATACTAGTGACTGTCTCCAGCTCCTCTTTTCATCATACATGTGATTGAAGCCTGATAATGGCATGGAACGTTTCTTTCCATCCTGACTTTGATGGCGGTGCCAGCACCACGCATGAGCACATACATAATGGCCACAGGCAGTAGACCTGTGCATCTCATCCCCAATGCTGCAATGAGCAAGCTGTCGTTAGAGGAATTTAGCTGCAGACTGCAAAATTGCAAATGAAGAGGTTGAAAATATTTTTTCTGAAGTATGTGAACAGTAATGCGAGAAGCGTGGGAGATCTCAGCACTGAGCTCGGCAGAATGAGTGTTTTTTGATAAAGGGAAGTGAATGAAGAGAAGGAAGCTTGATTCCAGCGGATGGTGGTGTTAAAATAACACCGGTTTGGGTTTTGGGGTGCGCTGGACAGATC
>JADEYI010000547.1_pt1 | contig 48642 bp, 43 predicted proteins | sample 8542331 | NCBI WGS metagenome assembly JADEYI01 (sample SAMN16510988, study PRJNA670497) | mine drainage metagenome | isolation source: biofilm near Copperflume 1 | place: Germany: Marsberg coppermine Kilianstollen | collected 2018-02 | reverse complement strand
GGTTCCTGGAGTGCGATTGCATCTCTATGAGAAACATGTTCCGCGCCCTGGACGTAAAATGGGGCATCTGTCCGCTGTGGGCATCGATGCACAGGCTGCGGTGCAGCGGGTGTTGGAAGCAAAGTCCAGACTGTGAAGTATTTGTAATAGATATAGTTACAATTCCAGTCGAACCAGGCTGCATTCACGATAAGGATGCGCGCCTTGTGCGCCTGCAAGACAGAACAGGGCCGTCGAGTATTTCTCCTGTATCGGTGGTGTGGCAAAATCTTCAATGCGTGGCCGTTCTTAACAGGAACAGCCACGCCAGTTCAAATTTTAAAACCACACCTTCAGGCGAAATGCTTTAGCCGATATCGCCGTCCCAGTTTTCCAACGTCTTCTTCAGGTCGGCCATGAACTTACCAGCGTCGGCGCCGTCGATGATGCGATGGTCGAAGCCCAACGTAAGGCGCATGATGCTGCGGACCGCGATGGTGTCGTTGCCATCGGCATCGGTCAGGACCACCGGCTCCTTGAACATTCCACCGACGCCGAGAATTGCCGACTCCGGCTGGTTGATGACCGGCGTACCAAACTGCTCGCCGAAGATGCCCGGATTGGTGATGGTGAAGGTGCCGCCGGAGACTTCATCCGGCTTCAACTTTTTGCCGCGCGCGCGCGCCGCCAGGTCGGCGATGGACCGCGCAATGCCCAGAAAGCTGCGCTCCTCTGCCTGCTTGATAACAGGAACGATCAGGCCCCAGTCGAGCGCCACCGCAATCCCGATGTTGATGTTCTTGTGGTAGCGGATGGCGTTGCCTTCCATCGATGCATTGATGATCGGCATCTTGCGCAGGCAACTGACAACCGCCGTGGCAATGAAGGGCATAAATGTCAGCTTGACGCCATTGCGCTGCTCATACTTAGACTTTTCGCGTTCGCGGATACGAACGATCCGCGTCATATCCACCTTGAAGACCGTGTGGACGTGGGCGCTGGTGCGCTTGGAGTCCACCATGCGCTCCGCGATGATGCCGCGCATTTTGCTCAGCGGAACCAGCTCGCCCAGAGTCGGCGCACTGACGGCGACGGCGGCTGCGCCAGTACCGGCTGCCGGAGTCGCGGGCTTTGCCGCGGATGCCGCAGTTGCCTGTGGAGCCGCTGCAGGAGCGGTCGAGCCTTTGCCATGCTGGCCCAGATAGCCCAGAGCATCGTCTTTAGTAATGCGACCGCCTGTGCCCGTACCACTGATCTTCGACAGGTCGAGATTGTTGTCCTTTGCGATGCGGCGAACCAGCGGCGAAGAACGGACCCGGTCGCCCGTGCTGGCGGCCGTGGCATCATTCACGCTGGCAGGAGGCACACTGGCCGGAGAAGTCGATTTTTTCTCCGCGACCACCGGTTTTACGGGAGCGGCTGCGGGAGCGGGGCTGGCAGCACCGGCGTTGCTTCCACCAATCACTGCTACTACCGTGTTGATTTCGACCGTCGTGCCCTCCGGCACTTTAATTTCCGTCAGCACGCCGGATGCGGGCGCAGGAATCTCCGCGTCCACCTTGTCCGTCGAAATCTCAAACAACGGCTCGTCGCGTTGGACCGTGTCCCCAGCCTTTTTCAGCCACTTGGTAATCGTTCCCTCAAAGATCGACTCGCCCATCTGCGGCATCACTACGTTCGTGCCGCCGGTGCTTGCGCCTCCACTAGCTGCCGCGGGTTTCGGCTGGTTGGCCGGATCGCCATCCGCAGGGGCGGGGACCGGCTGGCTCGTCTTCGCGGGAACCGGAGCGGCGTCTGCTTCTTTCGCTGTTTTCGCCGCGCTCGTGCCGCCGGATGCAGCGGCGCTGCCGCTTTCGCCAATCACTGCTACCACCGTGTTGATTTCGACCGTCGTGCCCTCCGGCACTTTAATTTCCGTCAACACGCCGGATGCGGGCGCAGGAATCTCCGCGTCCACCTTGTCCGTCGAAATCTCAAACAACGGCTCGTCGCGTTGGACCGTGTCCCCAGCCTTTTTCAGCCACTTGGTAATCGTTCCCTCAAAGATCGACTCGCCCATCTGCGGCATCACTACGTTCGTTGGCATGAAATCCTTCTCACTTTCGTTCGAACTGCTGACCTGTTTTCAATGTCTCGGCAAGCGCGCGGCCTGCGCCTTCAATACTTCACCAGTCTCCGGGCCTCGCGCACAACATCTTCCAGCTGCGGTAAAAATGCCTTTTCCAGCGGCGGCGAAAACGGCACCGGTGCGTCCATGGATGTGATGCGCACAATGGGCGCATCGAGAAAGTCGAACGCCTCTTCATTGATGATCGCGGCAATTTCTCCGGCGATGCCACCCGTCTTCGTATCCTCATGCAGCACAATCACGCGGTTGGTCTTCTCCACCGTCTCGCGGATCGCGTCCCGATCGAGCGGCAGCAGCGTGCGCAGATCTACGATTTCCAACTCAATGCCTTCTTTGGCCAGAATCTCCGCCGCATCCTGGGCCACATACACCATCGACCCATAGGTGATAACGGAAAGATCGTTGCCCTTGCGGTGAACGCGCGCCTTGCCGATCTCGACGGTGTAGTCCTCTTCCGGCAATTCTTCCTTCACGCGCCGGTAGAGAAATTTGTGCTCGAAAAAGAGAACCGGGTTATTGTCGCGGATCGCGGACTTCATCAGTCCCTTGGCGTCGCGCGCGGTCGCCGGCGCAATGACTTTGAGACCCGGAGTATGGACGTAAAACATTTCCGGATTTTGGGAATGGAACGGTCCGCCGCTGACGCCGCCGCCGGAAGGCCCGCGCAGCACCAACGGAGCAGGAGCGCCCCAGCGCCAATTGGACTTGGCCAGAATCTGCACGATCTGCGAGTGCGCCGAGCTGATGAAGTCCATGAACTGAAACTCCCCGACTGGCCGCAGGCCCGTCAACGAAGCTCCATAGACTGCGCTGGCAATCGCCATTTCAGAGATGGGCGTGTCCACGACTCGCTCGACTCCGAACTTGTGGACGAAACCCTCGGTCACCTTGAACGCGCCGCCGTAAACGCCCACGTCCTCACCCATGACGAAAACGCGGCTGTCGCGTTCCATCTCTTCCCAGATACCCTGCCGGATTGCTTCCAGATATGTGACAGCTGCCATTCGATTCACTTTCCGCGGTAATGTAACGATGACTGTTCCGAATTGAAAATATGACGTCGTAAAATGCAACGATTGCCGATTGCCTACTTGTAATGTCCGGGTGCGCTGGATTCCGCCAGCTTGCGGCCCTGGCTGGCCTGCTTGACGCGGACTTCACCATATTTCACGGGGATGTCCACCGAGTTGTCAAAATAAACATCTGTTCCTGCATCTTCCGGCGAAGGCATAGGCGCAGCTTCCGCAATGGCACGCTCGGCGTCGATAAAGCTCCGCACCTCGGCGTGCATTCCGGCAATCTGCTCGTCGGTCATCCAGCCGGTTTCCTTCATGTAGTTTTCCATGCGGGCAATGGGGTCGCGCCGGTTCCAGAACTCCTTCACCTCCGGCGGAACATAGACCGCCGCATCGTGCATGGCATGGCCCTTCATGCGCATCAGCTTCGCTTCAATGATCGATGCCCCTTCGCCGCGATGCGCTCTGCCTACCGCTTCATGAGCCGCATCGTAGACCTGGTTCGCATCGGTGCCGTCGACGATTACGCCGGGAACTCCGTAACCGATGGCGCGGTCCGCCAGATCTTTACAGGCGAACTGCAACTCCACCGGCGTCGAATACGCCCAGGAATTGTGCTCCACGACCAGAACGACGCCCAATTTCTGCACCGCTGCAAAATTGAAGCCCTCATACGTAGGGCCTGTCGACTGGCCACCATCGCCGATGTAAGCGAGGCAGGCGATCTGTTTGCCCTGGAGCCGCGCACCCAGCGCAACCCCGGCCAGGACAGAAATGGAATCGCCTAAATGGGAGATCGGCGCGACGACGTTCAGTTTCTTCGGGTCGCCGTAGTGAGAGCCGGAATCGCGCCCCTTGGTCGGTGAGGCGCCTTTGCCCATGTACTGCATCATGGTGGCGCGAGGCTGATAGCCCTTGACGATCATTGAGCCCTGATTGCGGATCATTGGCCCGAGCCAGTCGTCGTGGTCGAGCGCATATGCAGTGGCCACAGAGGTCGCCTCCTGGCCCAGACTTAAATACAGGCCGCCGATCACCAGCGACTGCTTGCACATGCTTTCCCGCGCCGCTTCCATGCGCCGGTTCACGATCATGTACCGGAACACCTCAATCGACTGTTCCTTGCTGAGATATTTCGAGGGCCGCATGGGCGGTACCGGCGCCTTGGTGTCACCCACTACCTTATAGCGGTATTCGCCATCGACCCAGTTGCTCTCAATATGAAAGGCAGGCTGTTCGAGCCGCATGTCGGGAATACCGAACGGGTTCTTCCCTATTGGAGGCTGGTTCGGCATTTTGTTGGACGACGCGGGTGCGGACGCAGACGCTGGCTTCGATCCATTGGTGGACAGTGGTTTCGAGTCTGGGGAGGCTAGGGATGGAGCTTCTATTTTCTTGGTTGGCATGGGACGTAATTTCCTGGCGGTTTAGTAGAGCATTTCTCCTGTACCTGTTGTATGGCGAGATTCTCTGAATATGGCCGTTCTTTGCGGAACGGACACGCCAAGTTCAAATTTTCACCATACTCCATCAGGAGAGATGCACTAGCACCAAACTCCTTATTCTATATGACATCGCACCGGTGCTGGGAGTCTGTTTCATGAACGGATTGTCATTTAGAGGGAAGCGAATCCGGATCCAGAAGCGCTTCCACCGACTCCGTCCACAGCATCTGACGCCCAAAGATGCGTCCGAAGTTCCTTGCAACCGCGTGCATGGCCTGTTCCAGCGTCGGCATCGCGGCATGGCGCGTGTCGATCTCTTCCTCCAAGCTGGTGACCGTGGCATCGGAGATACCGCAGGGCACGATAAGGCTAAAATCGCGCAGGTCGGCGGTCACATTCCAGGCAAAGCCATGCGAAGTAATTCCCTGCGAGATATGGACGCCGATGGCGGCGATCTTTTTGGCGGGGATGCTGCCGCCTTCGAGTGTCCAAACACCGGTGCGGTGCGGAATGCGCTGGGTTAGCACACCGTATTCCGCGCAGGTGCGGATCAGCGCCTCTTCGAGCCAGCGGACATATTCCACCGCGCCCAGGTGTGGCCCGCGCTTGCCGGGAAAATCACCCCGCAGATCGAGAATCGGATAGCCGACAATCTGGCCGGGACCGTGATAGGTCACATCGCCGCCGCGGTTGATCTCATGGATGGAGATTCCGCGTCGAGCGAGTTCTTCATCGCCGGCAAGAATGTTCGCCCGATGTGCGTTGCGCCCCAGCGTCAGCACCGGCGGATGTTCGAGGAGCAGCAGGACGTCGCCGACGCGTTGCTGCTTGCGCAGATCTACCAGGCGACGCTGGATGTCGAGCGCTTCAAGGTAGTCAATCCGCCCGAGATGGATGAGTTGAAGGAGCATGAAAGCGGAATCTCCTAGAACGTTCACTGCCCAGTGAAAAGGCCCGGCTGGTCGCCGGGCCTTTCAACATGCCGACAACAGATGCCTCTACGCGTTGATGGCCATATTTTCGACCGCACTGAACCCATCGAGCATGGCCTCTGCCAGAGTCGGGTGCGCGTGGATGGTGAACATCATCTCCTCGACCGTTGCTTCCAGTTCGATCGCCGTCACCGCTTCGGCAATCAGTTCCGTCGCCTGCGGCCCGATGATGTGAACACCGAGAATCTCACCATACTTCGCGTCTGCCACGATCTTCACAAAGCCCTCGTGAGAGTCCACGATGGACGCTTTCGAGTTTGCCGTGAATGGAAATTTGCCCACCTTGACCTGTAAACCTTTTTCCTTGGCTGCCGCTTCCGTCAGGCCGACGCTGCCAATCTGCGGATCGCAGTATGTGCAAGCGGGAATGCGCTCGCGGCGCACGGGTCGCGCATATTTACCGGCAATTTTCGCCGCGACCACCATGCCGCACATTGCGCCCACATGCGCCAGTTGCGGCAGGCCGGCAACGATGTCGCCAATCGCGTAGACGCCGGGCTCTTCTGTCTGCATCCACTCATTCACTTTGATAAAGCCGCGATCCGGCTTGATCTTCGTCTTTTCGAGGCCCACGTGCTCCGTGCGCGGCGCGCGGCCCACCGCCACCAGCACCTTTTCGGCTTCCTTCACCATCTGCTTGCCGTCGGAGCCGGTGATCGTTACCTTCACGCCGTCCTTGGTCTTTTCGAGCTTCTCGAACTTCGCGCCAACAAAGGTCTCAATCCCGCGTTTGCGGAAGACCCGAGCCAGCTCCTTGCTGACGTCCTCATCTTCATTCGGGACGAGCCGCGACAGTGCTTCGACAATCGTGATCTCCGCGCCGAAACTCTTGAAAATAGAGCCGAATTCTACGCCGACCGCGCCCGAACCGATGACTACCATCGATTTTGGAATCGCGGTCAGGGAAAGAATCTCCATGTTCGTCAGTACGCGCGAATCCGGCTCCAAACCGGGCAGCATCCGGGCGTCGGAACCAGTCGCAATCACTACATTCTTCGCTTTCACGACGCTGCGCTCGCCTTCCGCGCCGCCGCCGCCGCCAGCCTGAACCTCAACCGAATGTACGCCGTCTTTGGCCGGACCGGTCAGCCGTCCGTGGCCCTCATAGACATTGACCTTGTTCTTCTTCATGAGAAAGTTCAGGCCTTTGGCGTGCTTGTCGATGATGCCCTGTTTGCGCTTCTGGATGGTGCCCCAGTTCAGCTTGCCTTCGCCCAGTCCCTCGATGCCGTACTCGACGGCATGCTTCAGGTGGTCGTAGACCTCGGCGTTAAACAGCAACGATTTGGTGGGGATGCAGCCCCAGTGCAGGCAGGTACCGCCCAGCTTGCTTTCCTTCTCAATCAGCGCGACCTTCAGGCCGTACTGCCCGGCGCGAATCGCGGCAGTGTAACCAGCCGGCCCGCCACCGATGATGGCCACGTCATAAATTGTCTCTGCCAAGGGATGCTCCGTTCCATTCAAAAGGTAGGTATTAGATGCCCGAGCCGATCTACTCGAACCAAACAGATGATTTTACGGGATAGAACGAGAATGGCGCCAATAAGTCCGTCCGATGATGACGAGTTATTTCCGCTATTCCGTGGTGGTAGATCCGTAGTCGGTAGGCTGAGAAGAATTTCCGCGGATCTGCTGGATGAAAATGGGGACTTCGCGGTTTAACAGGTCGGCCCTTTCGATCTGAATATAGTGGCTGCTGCCTTTGGCGATGATTCTACGGCTATGCGTGGACAGGAGCTTCAGATCCTGCTGCATGCCGTTCCAAATGCCAGGAAACTGGCGGGCCATGTCGGGAGGAATCTGAGGAGGCAGCGTCTTGTTCGGGTCCTGAGAAAAAATCAATACAGGCATATCGCCAAACGGACCGGTGTGAACCGTCTCTTCTCCCGACTGCCGCATAGCGGAAAATTCGCGGCCTATTGCTGTGGCTTTCGCCGGCGCGCAACTGTCTGCTTTCATCCAGCCGGCATAGGCCTCAAGCCCTGCTGGGACCTTTGTGCATTGACCCAGGAGACGTGGAACGCCGAGAGCGCTCGCCACGCGCAGCAGCGCGAACCGATTGCTGTCAAACGACTTCCAAGCGGCGGGAAAGTGGTCATCCTGTAATGGCGTACTGCCATCCACAAAGACCAGACCGACCACCTGACGCGGATAAAGGGCTGCATACGAGCGAATGTACATGCCTGCGATGGAATGCCCCATCAGAACGATGGGCCCGGTGATTCCCGCCTGTTGCAGAAGCGCATGGAGTTGGGTGGAGATTGTGTCGGCGTCGCGGGGGCCGGGCTGCGCCTCGCTCCAGCCAAATCCGGCGCGGTCATACGAGCAGACCCGTGTGCTCCTGGACAATTCCGGCTGCACCTTTCCCCAGATCAAAAAATCGTCGCCCAGTCCGGCATCCAGCACAATGGTTGGAGATCCTTCCCCGGTACAGTAGAGGTGCATGGTGTGCCCGTCGACCTGATAGAGGCGTCCCGGCGGCGGATACAGAGCGCGATAGTGCCGTGTGGCGAGTATGTTGAATGCCGCACTTAGCCCGGCGGCGATCAAGAGTAGAAGGATCAGCCCGAGGGCGACACGCGTGAAAGTTGCCGGCCAACGGCGTTTACGCTTAACCGCCCCATTATCCATAAAAATGTCCACCTGGCTGATGGTATTGTTGCCGGCGGCATGTGGCCGGTCCTTCGCGTTTTTGCGAAGGGTGGAATGCAAAACACGCCCGACATTTACGCCGCATCTCTCCGGCGCGGCTCTATGCTCTCGACAATTTTCTGATTTGCATTCTCCGCCACGCGTAGTTCATAGGAGGATTGCATGTTCATCCAGAACTGCGGCGTGGTCCCGAAATATCTGGCGAGACGAACAGCGGTGTCTGCGGTAACTGTCCGACTCTCCAGAACAATATCATTCAGGCGCGAACGCGTCAGCTTCAGTTCCTTTGCCAGAGCATAGACGCTCAGTCCGAGCGGCTTCATATATTCTTCGCGCAAAATCTCTCCGGGATGGATGCTCCATCCCCAGACCGCCTTTGCTTTCTTAACAGGTTTCGTCATCTGACAATCCTTCCGCAGAATAATCCTCTGGTGAGAATCCACCATCTCCACTTCATACGCTTAGCCATTTGACCAGCGGAAGCACATGCGAAACTGATCGTTAATGCGAGTGCTGTATTGACGGCCTCGATTCGCCGCTAGCCCCTCCAGCCGATTTCCTGGCGGCGTTCGCAAGTCTTCCACTTCCCGCGCATCGTTCAGCATTTTCAGCTTCCGCATCGCAACCCGGCGAAGGTTCGCTGGAAGCCTTGTGCCTTTTCCTGTAACCCAGAAGGTTTCTATCTGCCAATTTTTGAAAGTCTCGATAATAAAAAGGAAGCGTACCGTAGTCCAGTACGCTTGTCGAATCAAATCATTGCAGGCTGGCAAAGGGCTATGAACGACCCGGCTTAAATGCCGCCGGGGGCGAGCGGCTCTGCCGCCATACACACAGATTTCACTGGCCTTATCTTCGATCCGCTGAAACCGAAGTAGCAAATGTAGACATAACACAGCGCCGCTACGATAAAGGCGTGATGGATTCCGATATGGTCGGCCACGAAACCCTGGAGCAGAGGAAGCAGCGCACCGCCCAGAACGGCTGAGACCAGCAGGCTCGACCCGCGATTGGTCAGGCTTCCCAGGCCTGCGAGGCCGAGCGCAAAAATGTTGGGCCACATAATCGAGTTGAACAGTCCCACAAGAATAATGCTCCACATCGCCACGTGCCCAAAGGTGAGCATTGAAGTAAGCACCAGGCCGAAAGCTACAATGGCCGCCACCCCCAGCACCGGACCCGCGCTGAGTTTTTGCGTGATGCCTGCGCCGAAGATGCGGCCCAACATCAAGCCGCCCCAGTAGAAGGCGACGTACAAAGCCGCTGCTTTTTCGGTCATGTTGCCGATATATGGCTGACTCAGATAGTTGACCAGGAAGCTGCCGACGGAAACCTCCGCGCCGACGTAGACAAAAATTCCCACCACGGCCAGCAGCAGATGGCGCTGGCTGCAGATGCCGGGAAGGTGTTCGCCTTGCAGTGCGCCGTGGGCCTCATGGACACGGATGCGGGGCAGCTTGTAAAGCGCCATCGCCAGAGCAAAGGTAATCAGGATGGCCGCAATCACGGTATAGGGCAGCTTGACCACGTTTGCCTGGGCCACCTGGTATGCGTGGAATGCCTGCGGGGTTAAGCTATGCAGTTCGCCCACGGTGAGCGGTACCGTTCCCAGAATAAAAAGGCTGCCAATATATGGCGCGATGGTGGTTCCGAAGGAATTGAAGGCGCCAGCCATATTCAACCGGCTGGAAGCCGTTTTTGGCGGTCCGAGCGCACTGACGTAAGGGTTGGCCGCGACCTGTAGAAAAGTCATTCCGGCAGCAACAATCCCCAGGGCAATAAGAAACAGGGGAAAGGAAGGAACGCTGGCCGCCGGAATAAAACAGAGGGCGCCGGTTGCCATGATCAGCAGTCCGGCCACCATCGTCCACTTATAGCCGATCCAGTCAATCACTTTGCCCGACGGCAGCGCAAACACAAAATATGCGGAGAAAAAGAAGGTCTGCACCAGCATGACCTCCGCATAATTCAACGTGAACAGACCCTTGAGATGGGGGATCAGGATGTCGTTCAGGCAGGTGATGAAGCCCCACAGGAAAAACAGCGTGATGACCATCGGCAGCGCTGTTCTGCTGCCCCCTACTGCCTCGACGGTGACGGCTGTGGAGCTTTCGACATGGGTGCTGACCATTTTTTAAGGGGATCCTGTCCGATCGATTGGCCTACCGATTCATCTTAAACTGGACGCACGCTTATCAAGCGAACCACAGAGCCGCCCACCAGCGGCCCTGTCCTTGCGCTATATGGCCGTTTCCTACTGAGAGACCTGCCAGTTGTTTCCGTTCATGACCAGTGTCGCCTGCGCGGGCTGGTCCCCGGCAAGAGTTCCTTCCAGCTTGGGAAATGCGGTTTTCATCTCCTGCGATTGGGCCCAGCTGGCAACGTCCGTCATCTTGACGTGATAGCTAACCTGCGCGGTTTTCATTCCGGAGGAGTTGACGCTGCTGTTGAAGTTGTCGATCGACGTCACCACGCGGTGGCCGTAACAGAAGTTCCCATAGCCGGGTTGTGTTGGATCCTGGGTCCAGATACCGCGTCCCTTGTCGGACACATCGTAGTTGTTCACCTGCTTCGACCCCAGAATGAAAACCTTCTTTTCCGCGGTAGTACGAGTCAACATGCCAGCGTCCGTCAACGCGTCATAGCCCTCGGTCTTCGACTCGTCGGATGTTGCGGCCTGAACCGGGAACTTTTTCGACTCCGACCACAAGCAGGATGGGTGCGCGTTGTAATAGTTATTGATCGCTGTTTTGAAATTCGCCTTCAGCTCATCTGTCTTGTTGCAGCCCGCGGCCAGAAGAAGCAACCCGCACACTACGCCTGCCCGCAAAATATTCTGTTTGATCATGTCGATACCTCTTTCCATCGAACTAAGATGCAAAGGACGAAGGACAGTCGAAATTAAAGTTGGCGTTCCCTTGAAATGGGAGGAAAAGGAAGGAGATGGACGGGGCCGCTGTTAAACCAGTTTTTCGCCGGTCATTTTTTGCAGGACGCCCAGCGGCGAATGCTCCGGCGCAACCATTGCCTGCGGCGCAACCAGATACGTCTGCTCCAGGGCGTACTGCCCGGCCAGAACCGCATGGGGAACCATGTCGGTGTAGACCATCCAGCTGGAACCCGGCGGAAACGAAGAGGGTTCGCGTGTTCCATGGACCTGATACTCAGTGTTTTCCTTGAGGAAGTTATGGAAGCGCATCATGAAATCGTCATATGGCGAGCGCTTCAGCGCCGGAATGGCGCGCCCCAGGCCAACCGCGCGGGCCGTCTTTGCACCCGCACGCGCCAGAATATTTCGTTCTTGCGGCAGAGGAATCTGTCGCGGCGCAAACTGCGGAACCAGTTTCCCAAACGGTTCCCCGGTGATCCAGTCGCGGGTCCGGGTGGGGTGCAGATTATTGAAGAACCGCAGAATACGCGCGCCGTGCGTGGGCCGCGTGGGAAAGGCGTCGGTGTGCATCAGATCGTTACGGCGACGCAAGGGGAGGTCGCGGCCCTGCTCCTCCTGGGGACGAAAACTTCCGTAGTCCAGCCGCCAGCGCGACTGATACGGAGATAGAAAATTGGTGAGAAACACTGTCACATTCTGCGAATATTCCCGCAGAATCCGATGCAGCCGCTCGCTGGCGGCGGGGTCTGCATTTTTCATGTCCGCCCCGGAAACGCGGTCGAGCGAAGGTTTATAGGCAAGATTTTTATGGAGTCCGCTGCTGGTCTGCTCCAGCGTTCGCAGAAAGTGAATGTCCTCAGGGGACAACGCAATCGGTGTCTCCGGGAAAAAGAGAATGTTCCCGGCCTCGAGCAATCGGCACCATTGGTTTGCAGTTGGAGGAGAAGGCTCACCGGTACGCGGCAACGCTTCCTGCGGAATGGTTACGATGCTCATGGCAATGACAGCGCCGCTTACTCCGCGCTCGAAAGCTTCCGCCGCGCCCAGCCCGTCATCAGCCAGGTCAGGCTCGCCAGCAGCGCCAGAATGCCTACAGGCGCGGCGATGTAGAGATACGCGATGTTCAGGTTCGCCATCGACTTGCCGGTGGCCGAGTCATAAATGCTGACCCCGATGATGGCGAGGAAAAATGTCCCCAGAAAAACCAGAAAACCACACGCGCCGCTGATCAGCACCCGGCTGAAGAACCCCAGCCTACCGATCGGAATGCTGAAAATAGTGGTCTCTTTCGGTTCAGCTCTACCGGAGAGCGGCTGGTTCGAGATGTTTTGTGCGCTGGTCATTGCGGTCACTGGTGCGGTCCTTATTGCGTTCCGACAGCGCAGGACGCTGCCCTCAGCTAGAATACAGCTTCATGCTTGAAATCGCCCAGGCCGATCTGGTTCCCGCTCTTGAGGTGGTCCGCACTGTACCCACTCAGCTCTCCACGAATGGCATCCGGTTTGGAAGCTATGGCGACACACAACTGTCGGAGCTGGATATCGAGCAGTTGGTGCAGACCGTTCCCGATTCGATCGCGGCAGCGCTCCGTAAGCGAGCGTATTACTTCGTGCCACTTACGCTGACAGACGCGTCCGATACGAAGCCTGGTGAAAACTCCCTTGCAGACCTGGACGCTGCCCGCGTCATGGTCGCCGCCAAATTTACCACCGAGTTGAGCGATGCGGCAGTCTGCCATCGTAACTCCACCCTGGACGGCGTAGAGTGCCTGTTTGTTTCCACCCGGCTCATGCAGGACCGCTTCGCACTGTCGTTTGAGCTGTATATCAACATCGGCCACCAGTTTGTCGATGCCGCCGGCGTTCCGGAAAGCTTTATGAATCTGCTCTGGTCGCAGGTTGAATCGGGTGTGCGCGGAGAAACCAGCCAGGACGCATGGGAAAATCGCGCCGCAGCCACAGGGCGCACAGATAATGAAACATCCGGACAGCAGTCCGCGCGCTCGTTAGCGAGCACATCGCCCAGAAAACGCCGCATAAAATTGATGGACGCTGTCGGAGCGCAGCCCGGCTCGTTACCCGGATCTCCCTTTCCGCCGAGCCTGATCGACGAAAAGGCCCGCAGCGAATATTTCCACGCCGCCTTCGCCGACGCCATTGCGATCTATCTTCTTTCACTCACCGTCGACTTCGACTACACGGAATTGCGCGAGCGGGAATATCCTCTGCTCGCGGCCAATGCGCTGGCCGAACGGCTGCGCCATGTTGCCGAACTTTTCCCGCCCAACACTGGCCAAGAGTTCTCCATCCGCTATCGCCGCCGCAACAGCTGAGCCTGCACACGCCCGCGGTGCAGAGCCGGACGCCCACCAGCGAATGCTCCCGCAAGTTCATCCTTCACACAGACACGATAGAATCGGCGCATGATCGCGCATCTTCGCGGGCTCCTGCTTTCGAAAACTCCCCAGACCGCAGTGGTAGAGGCATCCGGTGTCGGCTACGAAGTCGCCATCAGCATTCCCACCTTTACAACGCTTCCAGCAGAAGGCTGCGAAGTCTCTCTGCTGATCCATACCCATGTGCGCGAAGACGCATTTTCCTTGTTCGGGTTCACCACTCGCACCGAAAAGCGCCTGTTTGAAAAGCTGCTCGGCATCAGCGGTATTGGCCCCAAGCTGGCACTCACGGTACTTAGCGGCCTGCCTCCGGAGCGGCTTGTCGCCGCCATCCACGGCCAGGACCACGTCACACTGACGCGGATTCCGGGTGTTGGCAAAAAGACAGCTGAGCGTATCGTGCTGGAATTGAAGGACAAGCTACAAGACCTGGCTCCGGCAACGGTTGCCGGTGTCAGCACTCCCGTCTCCGATGATGTGCTTTCCGCTCTGGTGAATCTGGGCTATCCGCGCGCGACTGCCCAAAAGGCGCTGGAAGCGGCGGCGGCCCGTCTGCCGAATGCCGCCGGAGACTTTGAAACTCTCTTTCGCGCCACCCTGGCAGCGATGAAATAGAGAGGGGCGTCGATGTCGTGACTCACGCCCTGCGTTCAAATCGCAAATGCCGCCGCGGATTTTTCCAGGACCGTCCGGTCAATGGTGGCGTTGATCTCCGCGCCCAGCAACAGCATGAGGCCGCTGACATAGAACCAGGTCAACAGGATGATGACCGTACCGAGCGATCCGTAGAGCACCGCATAGCTGTTGAAGAAATGCAGGTAAAGCCGGAACCCCAGGGATGCAGCCACCCAGCCGACGATTCCAATGATTGCGCCGGGGCTGATCCATCTCCACTTGTGCCCCCTTCGGTCCGGTCCCCAATGGTAGGTGAGAGAAAACACCATCGATATAAAAAATACCGAGGCCACCACTTGAATGGTCTTCCAGACGACCGGCACTGAGCCGGTTAACAACCAGTCGTCGGCCACCCATTTTGCAATCGAGTTTCCCAGTAGCAACAACAGCATGGCGCAGAAGACAAGAACAATAATCGCCAGCGTCAGCGCCAGGGCAATCCCCTTGGCCTTCCAATACGGCCGGCCCTCCTTTACCCGGTAAACCGAGTTCAAAACGCTTTGCGCGGAAGACATTCCATATGTCGCGGCCCAGAGCGCGGCAATGGCGCCGAATAAAATGTTCCCCGTATCCGCCCGTGTCGTCGTAGCGGTAAAGGCGGTCTGCATCAGCCCGAACGCTGCCGGAGGAATAATTTTTCCCAGATACAGCATCCACTCAATGTTCGACTGGGTCTGTTTGTCGGCAAACACGCGAAACATTCCAGAGAGAAAAATCATCGCCGGGAACAATGCGAAGAGAAAGTAATAGGCCAGTTCCGCGGCCCGGTCCACAATGTCGTCCTCGTTCGCGGAAGACCACACGCGCCCGATCAACTTCCATAGCGTCAGACCGCCCATGGAAAAACCGTCTGCTCTCAGCATCCGCTGTATGGGAGATCTTTCGATGGTTCGCTCCCTATGACTGCCGGTCGGTTCCGCCATGCCTTTGCGCCTCAACCGCTATCAGAAGACCCTGTGGTGAGATGAGTCGTTTGGGCCAACAACCGGGGGCGGGATTTGCAGGGTGTCGTAATTCCTGATGTCGATCATGCCAGCCCCGCACGGGCGTGATGCGCTGCAATCGCAGCCAGAATTTCCAGCGCTGCGGCCAGCGCAGCACGGCCATCCGCCCCGGAAACTTCAGGCTGGCTGCGTTGGCGGACGGCCCGCAGAAACGCCTCCAGTTCCAGCCGCAACGGCTCGCCGGGAGGCACTTGCAGCTTTCGCATTGCCAACTCCGGCGTGGGATGCCTCGGCGCGGCGGGCATGAATTGAACTTCTCCAGGTGCGCTTAAAGGCGTCTCCAAGAAGTCCTTCGACTGCCCGGCCACATCCACGCACAGCACATCCTGACGCGCGTAGTCGATCGAGATGTACTGATGGGGCTGAAAGAAGCGCACCTTGCGTACTCGCTCTGTGCTGACACGGCTGGCGGTGAAGTTGGCCACACAGCCGGACTCAAATTCAATGCGCACGTTCGCTATGTCCACGGTGGGAGACAACACCGGCAGTCCCACGGCGCGCAGCTCGCGTATCGGCGACTGGACGAAGCTGCACACAATGTCCAGGTCGTGAATCATCAGGTCGAGCACCACATCCACATCGAGCGATCTCGGCGTGAAGATGCTGAGACGATGCACCTCAAAGAACAGGGGCTGCCGCACGAGCGCCCGTGCGGCCCGCACCGCCGGGTTAAATTGTTCGAGATGCCCGACCTGCAAGATGCGCTGGTGACGCTCCGCCAGCGAGAGCAGCACATCCGCCTGCACGAGCGTCGCCGCAATTGGCTTTTCCACCAGCACATCGATGCCCGCCGCTAAAAACTGCGCAGCAACTAAGTAATGAAGCGACGTAGGCACGGCCACCGAGGCCGCGTCCGGGCAAACTCGCGCGGACTGCAATTCCTCAAAGCCGCAAAAGACAGGCAACCCATATTCGGCTGCAATATTCGCAGCGACAACCGGATCCGGTTCTACAATTCCGCAAAGCTGTACCGGCTCGCCCGCGCGTTCCAGATCCCGCCAGACGCGCAGATGATTGCGGCCAAATGCACCCGCACCAGCAACAACGATGCGCGTTGGAGATGAAGCCGGCAAGCTGGTTCTATTTCCCTTCCACCGCGCGCAGACAGCGCGTGTACAACTCCAGTAGATGACCCACCTGGTCTTCGCCCCTGGAGGCGGTGGCGGCGACAAAACCAGCCGATGGCGCCGTGGGGCGGCCCACGCTGGCAGTGACGGCGACGAATTTCAAAAGATCGAGAGCGATATCTTCATTGCGGCGGGCGCCCGGATTGCCCAGGGAAGGTTGTTCCATAACAGTTATGATTTCCTCCAAAATGCGATGCTAGCAGATCGTGCGACGGATGCGGCAGCGAGTGTGGCTGGTGATTTCATATTCCCAGGCTACAAGCCAGTGCCGCCCAAACCGCGCTTCAGGTCGTCTTTGCCCAACCACGTCACCGCGCCGAACGCACCCAGCCACGAGCCGGCGGCGGCAAACACAACATACGACGGGTTGCCGGTATAACTGATGACGGCAAACGCCGCCAGCAGATACCAGACGCTGCTCCAACTAGCCGCAATAGCCCGGCGGCGCGCATTGACCGCTGCCGTGAACAGCACATAGACAGCGTCGGTCGCCGCCGTGGAAACCACCACACCCAGCGCAATTGCCGGACGTACCGCGTGAAGATGTATCATCGGCGCCAAACCTCAATGATGAGATGGATCCATCGTAAGACGAAACGTGGACTATCAGAGTCCTCGTCGAGTTCGATTTTTCAGTGCAATCATGCTGTCGGCGCACCTCTGAACCCGAGCTGCCGCAATAGATTTGCGGGGCATTTGCAGATTCGAAATTCTTCTAAAAACTGCTGTATTCGAGTGAAAACGGCTTAAACCCGATAAAAACCGAAGAAAACCTGTGGAAATGCGCTGTTTCCCGTTGACAAATCTTTCTGAAAGCCGCAAGGTAAACGGCGGAAGGGTTTCTGAAACCCGCGTCAATCCTGTCGATTCCAGCGTTTCCTCGCCGGACTTTTTCAGGACATGGCAGTCGGGCCGCAGAAACAAAAACATGCAGTGGCATCATCCGCTGCTGTAAACAGAACCGGTGTAAACAGAACCAAGGAGGAATGGAAACTATGGCAGCAGGTATGACCAAAACACAACTCGTTCGGCACATGGCCGAGAAACTCGAACTCACCAACAAGCAGGCAGCGGCATTTCTCGATCTGCTGGCGGAAACAGCCGTGAAGGAAACCAAGAAGACCGGACTCTTCGTCATCCCGGGCCTGGGTCGGTTGGTCAAGGCAGACCGCAAGGCGCGCATGGGCCGCAACCCGCAGACGGGTGAAGCGATCAAGATCAAGGCGAAGACCGTGGTCAAGTTCCGCGTGGCCAAGGCCGCCAAGGACGCTATCGCACCCACAAAGAAGTAAGCACAGAGAAGTACGGCGGACACATGCGGTAGAAATACGCGCGAATCAGGCAATTCCAACCAGCGAATGCCGGTCGCGCATAGGATGCTGGCCTGGCGCCAGAGGTGTGGCTCTCCACATTGCCTTGCGCCAGGTTGTATCTTCTTTCTAACCGGCAAGCTCAGCGCGGGATCAGCCGGAAGGCTGTGCCCGCAGCCGCTCCAGGCAGACGCGATCAGAGCGCGGTGCACCCCAGACGCGCTAGTTTACGGCCTTAACACACTGCTAGTTTTTCGAAGCGGCCGGCGGAAATAGTCCCCGTGCAACAATCGCAACTCCCAGCGAGACCAGAACTCCCTGCTCCAGCAGCCGCACGTTATATCGGCTGGCGAGTGCTGCATAGGTGACCGCAACACCCCACATATAAAGCTCGCCGAGAAACCCGTTCCCCCAGTTGGCCTTTTCTCCACTTGCGGGGATGCGCGGCCGCAGAGAGCAGAACAACCGTGGCACACTGCGTAGATACTCTGCATACGCCTCACCCCGGTCAGCAGCAAGATGGCGCTCTTCCGCGCGAATCAGAAGCGCAATCACAATCGCCACCGCGATGACGGCAAACAGCGCGCCGCCCGGCGGCATCAGAACGGATAACGCCAGCGTATGCAGCCACAGACCGATATACAAGGGATTGCGGACAAACCGATACGGCCCGGCGGCAACCACTCGCTCCGCGTGGAACGCCGAGTCCTGCACCACGCCGCGACCCAGGTATGCCGCTCCCCAGGTACGCAGCAATGCGGCCAGGACGGCCAGCAGAATGGCAACTCCCATGACCGCGATGCTGGAATAAGCAATTGGCAGCACGTGATAGCGTGCCAGCAAGCCCGCCAGATACAGCCACGCGCTTCCCGGGCGCGACCCGCCCAGGCGATCCAGCGGCGCCCAGAATCCGAGCACAAAAATCACGACCAGGATCCAGCGGCGATAACGGAACGTTATTTCAGAAATTTTCATAAGCCGGGGTTCACTTTGTCCATGTGGTTGCACGTTTATACGCGGATATTGTGCTGGCGGATTGGCTGCGGATTTCGGATTCGGAGATGTAGCGGCGGCCTAAGAGGCTGCTCCTAAAGCGGTCATCAAGGAATCAAAATCCTCCAGTCCGGAATATTCAATGACCACCCGCCCCCGCCCATTCTTGTCCTCAATGCGAACTTTCAGGCCAAGTTGCCGCTGTAGCGTTTCCTGAGCCTGGCGCACATTTGGATCAATCTGTTCTTTCGCCTTTATTTCGCTATTTATTCCTTTGTTTTCAGGGTTTAGCAACCCCTGGACATATGTCTCTGTCTGGCGAACCGACATCGACAATGCCGTCACCCTGGCTGCAGCCTTTAGAATGGATTCCGCTGAATCGAGCGCCAGTAATGTGCGGGCATGTCCAAAACTCAATTCTCCTGTTTCCACCCTGGCCTGCACAGGCTCCGGAAGCCGGAGCAGCCGCAGAAAATTCGACACCGTCGCCCGATCTTTTCCGGTTCGCTGCGCCATCTGTTCCTGGGTCATTTTGAAGTCGCGCCCCAGACGGTCATATGCGCGCGCCTGTTCGATAGGGTTCAAGTCTGCCCGTTGCAGATTTTCGACGATGGTCATCTCCATCGCCTGTTCGTCGGAGACCTGGCGTAAGATGGCCGGGACGGTGGACCGGCCCGCCTTTTCCGATGCACGCCAGCGACGTTCCCCGGCAATAAGCTGAAAGCGGCCATTGGGCAGTGGCCGGACGATGATCGGCTGCACCACGCCATTGGCTGTGATCGATCGCGCCAGCTCATCCAACTTCTGCTCATCCACCCGCATACGCGTTTGATAGGGATTAGCATCGATCTCGCCGATTGGAATTTCGCGCGGTTTTCCGCTTTCTTCAAGTCTGTGCGCGGGCGGCGGCGTTGCTACATCGCTGGAAGGCGCAGCAGTAGTTTCGTTTAACTGGGTAGCATCTGTCGGAGCGCGCCGCGAAAGCAGAGACTCCAACCCCTTGCCGAGGGCGCGTCGTTTGGCTGGCTCCGGCCTTTCGGCGGTGGGCGTAATTACAGGACTGGCTGTATTTTTAGGATTGCTTTTCATCTCCGCTTTTCTGTCGGCAGAATTTCCATGATTCATTGTTCGGCCCTCAACTCAAATCTTTCGTGCAATGCGTCGTCAGGAAAAAGGCCGTGGGCAGTGCCTTCCAAACCCTCTGTCCGTGTCGATGGAACAGTGCTGTTCTTCCTTGGCATCAGGTGTAGGGCCAGAAGCGGACCTTCGCTCCGGCCTTGGCCTGTCTGGCGGCGGCGACCCGCGCCAGCTCCCGCGGACTTTCAATCTTGTTGCGCAGCAATATTTCCCGCGCCAATTCCATGTAGCTTTCGGCTCCGCGCGAGCGCGGATCGTAGACCTGAACCGGCTTCCCGTGGCTGGGTGCTTCAGCGAGACGGATATTGCGGGGGATCGAGGTTTTTAGTAGTTTGTCGCCAAAATATTCCCGCAGATTTTCTGTTACCTGCTGCGCCAGGTTCGTCCGTTCGTCGTACATGGTCAGGACAACGCCTTCAATGGTCAGTTCCGGGCGAAAGCCCTCCCGAACCCGATCCAGGGTTTGTACCAGCTCGCTGACGCCTTCCAGCGCAAAATACTCTGCCTGCATGGGGATCAATAGGGAATCCGCCGAGACCAGCGCGTTCAAAGTGAGCAGATCCAATGCCGGAGGACAGTCAAGCACCATCAACTGCTCCGGGCCCTTATATTTAGCCAGCGCGTCCCGCAGCCGATAAGCCCGGTCTTCTGCCTGCACCAGTTCTACATTGGCGCCAATCAGGTGCTTGCTGCTGGGAAGCAGTTTCAGGTTTTCGATCCCAGTATCGAGCGCGGTATCGGCAATTTTCGATTCGCCAATCAAAACTGTGTAAGTGGAAAGCCGGTCCTCGTCCCGGGCAAACCCCAGTCCTCCGGTGGAGTTGGCCTGGGGATCGCAGTCGATCAGCATGGTGGGAATCCCTTCCAACGCGAAACCTGTGGAGAGATTGATGGCCGTCGTCGTCTTACCAACTCCGCCTTTTTGGTTCACGACAGCAATTATTTTTCGCATGGGCTGATCCGGTAGGGTATCGGACAGGGGCCTGCTCGCGCAATGGACCTGGCTGTGCAATTCGCGGACGAATCTGTGGAAGACGTATCCAGGGTAACTTGACGGGGGTAGCTAGAGCCTGTATTCACCGCAGGTTAAGGATGTTTTCCGTAGCCTGCCGGAAAACCTGAGGAAGGGGGACTCGGTGGAAAACTTCCTGAGAATGGCTTACTTTCAAATGTTCCACGTGGAACATTTGCAGCAGGCTTCTCATCCTGAGTCGATAATTGTTCCACGTGGAACACTGGGTTCGCCGCGATGGTTCTACACATTTTTCATTCCAAATTGCAAGATTCTATGCTCCGTCCCCGGTATGGCCTCCGCATCCCAGGTCAGCGAAGGGATTGCCGCTATTACCGACTCTTTCTCAGGTGCGGACGTCAATACCATGCACCATCCACCTGGAGCTAGCCGGGATTCCGCTATTTTCAGAGCATCCTGCATTCGATCGACCGCCCGCAGAGAAACTACATCGAACACCTCGGCAGCGGCCATATTTTCCACTCGGCCAGCAAAGATCCTCGTCCGGGAAAACTCCAATACACGTGCGGCCTCCCGCAGAAATCCGGCCTTTTTATTCTGCGATTCCGCCAGTGTAACGGCCAGTTCGGGGCGGGCAATCTGTATCGGGATCCCCGGCAATCCCGCACCCGACCCGAAGTCGAGCATCGAATCAACCCCATTTGGAATTCTCTGGGCACATCGCAGACATTCCGCCACATGCAACCTGGCCAGAGTTAGCGGATCTCGTATCGCGGTCAGGTTCATCCGTTCATTCCAGCGATACAGCAATTGAAGATAGAGAGCCAGCCTCTGGTAAGCCGTGTCCGGCAACGGTGCCAGGAGCATTGGAGCAACCAAAGAATGAATCTCTTCCGGACTCAGCGAGGAAGTTGGAGACATTGAACGATCCATCCCCTATCCGAGAGAATCGGTGATGGCACGCGGGTGCCACGCCGCCGCCGTCTGCACAAATCGCTCGAATATCGACCGGCTTGCCTGGCTGCTGTCTACGCTCCGCTCCGGATGCCACTGGAGCGCCAGAACGAAGTGTCCGGGTTGTACTCCCTCCAGCGCTTCGACGACGGCATCCTGCGGACACCGTGCCACTACCCGCAACCCATCACCGGCGATCCCTACTGCCTGATGATGGCTGGAATTGACAGGCAATCGAAGGAAATCTGTAGTGTGGATGGTTTCCGGGCTGGTGCTCACGATCTCCGCCAGCAGCGAGCGGGGATCGATGGCCGCTGTATGCGCCACCGCTACACTTCTGTCTCCCCGGTGGTTCACCGGGATGGGCGTCAGGTCTTGTACCAGCGTACCGGTGCGCCACACATTCAACGACTGTGTCCCGTAACAGATAGTCAACAAAGGCTTATGGAGGTTATGCGCATCCTGGATCAGCAATTCATCCACATTCTCCCGGGCCGGGTCGGCATCCGCGGTCTCCGATTGCCGTTCCTGCCCGTATTTTGCCGGGTTCAGGTCCGCAGGGCTGCCCGGCAGCAGAATTCCCTGACAGGAAGTCGCCAATCCGGCGATCTCTGCCGGGCTCAGAGTCAGAGGAACCTCTACCGGGTCACCGCCGGCTGCCGTAATCGCGGCCGCATACTGCGGCCAGGTGCGGGCGTTGTATTCCGTTTGCCGCAAGGTGGGTAGCGGAATCGCAATGCGTGGTCGCGGTTTCTGTGAGGGCGGTTTTGCTACGGCAGTCATCATCTTTTTCTGGGTAACTCCCACGGCAGACCATCGCCGCTACTTAGCCAGAATACCGCGCATACAGGCGAGCGATCTCATCGTAGATTCGCTGGGTCATGGCATCCGCTGTTTTGGTGGTGTATTCCAAGGTCGAAATCGGTTCGCCGACCACCAGCAGCAGGGGCCGCGGCCGCAAGTGATATGTGTGCATTGGCATCAGCTCGTGGGTGCCAATCAGCGCAATCGGGACAATGGGAACCTTTGCGCGAATCGCCATATAGGCGGGTCCGGAAAGAAAGGGCTGCAAGCATCCATCCACCGAGCGGCCTCCTTCAGGAAAAATGACCAGCGGCATGCCAGATTGCAATACCTTCACGCCACGATTCAGGCTTGCCAGCGAGGAGCGCAGGCTGGTGCTGTCTACCGGAATCTGTCCGGACCGCTGCAAATACCATCCGATGAAAGGCAGCTTGAACAGATCGTGGCGCGCCAGAATGCGGAACTGAAAGGGCAGCTTGCTCAATACCACCGGAGTATCCATGTACGACAGATGATTGACTGCGTATACCGCTGCGGGCACCGCTGGAAAGTTTTCCGCGCCAATCACGCGCACCGGAGAAAGGGTGATTCGCAGCAGCGCGGATCCCCAGGCATGGGCAATGGCGTGTTGCACTTTACCGGCACCGTCAACCATAGAAGCCAGCAGCGCCACGCTGCCGAAAAGCACTGTGGCAAGCGCAAACAAAGGCCATAAAACTAGGTATGTCAGCCATTTGAAGAATTGTCGGGAGAGCGACTTGCGGGCTGGCGGCAAAGTGGGCTGGACTTCCTTTGAAACCTGCGCCGCGCCCGTCATGTGCGACTCTCCGCCGCCAACAGACGATCCCGCAATGCGCCGACCAGATATACCGAGCCGGCGCAAACCAACAGTCCGCCGCGTGGGGTATCGGCTATGGCCATTTGAAATCCCCGGTAAGGAGAAGAGGCAGACAGAGCTGGAACTCCCAGCGACTTCGCAATCGCCAGCAGATCGCTGGCTGCGGCGCTGCGCGGAGAATCGACTGGAGTGACGACAACCCGATCAAAAACCGGAAACACGATCTGGGCCATTTCCTCAACTGCCTTGTCGCGCAGGCAGCCAAAAAGCAGTGTTCTCGATCCGGCGGCAGGCACCCCAGCAGCGCCCGGGTTCATTGGGAGACTGCTCAGCGCCGAGCGCAGAGACCATGCACCGGCGGGGTTATGGGCGACATCGAGCAAAACGGCGCATCGTGAGTCTGAGCCGGGAAAAAGTTCCAGCCGGGCCGGCCAGCGGGTCGAGCGAACCCCTTCGGCAATATCTTTCGGGCTTATATTGTAACTTTTATTGTTACATAATTCGCGGGCTGCCGCTATCGCCAGAGCCACATTGCGGTACTGGTGACAGCCTGCCAGAGGCAGCGCGAGCTGCACCGTCGTTGCGCCAATGTTGACGGAATATTCAACACCCCAGGCCATACTCGTGAAATCGTGCTGAGGCGGCATGTAGTCTGCCGCATTCACTCCTTTTACTTCCAGCTCCATCGCTATTTCGCCCAGCGCCTGATTCGCCTCCGGGTGCTGCGGCAACGTAACCAGAGTGCCGCCCGCCCGCAAAATTCCTGCTTTTTCGCGCGTAATTGCAGCGATGGTGTCGCCCAGCCACTCCGTATGGTCGAGTGAAATGTCCGTGACGATGGAAAGCAGCGGCTCGACAATGTTGGTCGCATCCAGCCTTCCGCCGATCCCCACTTCGAGCACCGCCAAATCGACCCCCTGCTCCGCAAAATATAGAAATGCGATGGCAGTGACGGTCTCAAAAAAGCTGGGATGGTGCGGCAGAGTGTCATCCCTGAGCAGTTGCAGGGCGGCCTGGTCCACCCGGAAATAGAGCCGCGCAAAATCCTCATCGGAAATGGGAACACCGTTGATCTGGATGCGTTCATTCACGCGTGAAAGATGCGGTGAAGTATAGAGGCCAACGCGATACGACGCTGCCTGAACAATGCTGGCAAGGGTTGCCGCAGTGGAGCCTTTGCCGTTGGTGCCTGCAATCAACACGCTGCGAAACAGCAGTTCCGGATGGCCGAGCGCAGCAGCAAGCACGCGCATCTGATCCAGGTCGAATTTGCGGCGCGGCCCCGCAGTATTGGGGCTCGTGGCAAGTTCGTGCCCGAGCGCATGTAACCCTTCGATGGCCTGAGCGTAGGACATTGTTCCGATTGTAGAAGACCGTAGGCGACGTGCAGCGTCCGCCGGAAACAGATTGGACTCCTGATATCGCCTTCTTGCTGCGGCAACCGCCGCCCTAGCTATACTGGCAAAGAAGCTGCCGTTTTAAAAGCTGCGGAAAAGGACATATCCATTATGAAGGACTCCGGCCACGAATCGGGCCATGAATCCGCCGCCGAGCGCGTGACGCTCGAGCAGGTGCTGCGGGTTGCGGAGCTTGCACAGCTGGAATTGACCCTGGCGGAACAACAGGGAATGCTACGTGATCTAAATTCGATCCTGGGCCACGTCGCGCAATTAAACGAGCTCGACACGACCGATGTGCCTGCGATGGCGCAAGGGAACGAAGTGCGGGAGCGTTCCGGCAGCGAGACAGGAACAATCGACGGACATGGTGGCGGGTTACGCCCCGACACCCCCCGACTTTCTCTCGATCGCAAAGTTGTCATGGCCGAAGCACCGGAAACCGATGGCACCTATTTCAAAGTGCCGAAGGTCATTGAACGATGAAGAACCGATGCAGGCGCGCCCACGCCGAAGAACCAGGACATGGCGCCCATATTTATCTGTAATATTTACAGTTACTTTTTAGGAAACGGCAATGAAAGAAATCGATTCTCCCCCCAGAGCCCTGAACGCGCCGACAACCATCGTCACCACACGAGAAGCGATTCGTAGCGGCGAGAACAGTGCCACCGCGCTGGCTGAATCCTGCTACCGGACCATTGCGGCAAGGGATTCCAAGATCAACGCTTGGCTTTCGCTGAGCCGCGAACGCGCGATGCAACAGGCGGAGCGCATCGATTCCATTGCCGCCAAGGGAGATCCCCTGCCACCGCTGGCGGGGGTGCCGATCGGAATCAAGGATGTCCTGACCATGCAGGGCGCACCGGCGACTGCCGGATCGAAAATTCTGGAAGGATACCGCCCTCCCTACGACGCCACCGCCGTAGCGCGCCTGGAAGCAGCGGGAGCAGTATTGCTGGGCAAGCTGAACTGCGACGAGTTTGCCATGGGATCTTCGAATGAAAATTCCGCATATGGGCCGGTACACAATCCGTGCGCCCTGGACCGGGTACCCGGCGGATCGAGTGGCGGATCGGCGGCAGCGGTGGCTGCGAACATGGCTATAGCCACGCTGGGCACCGACACTGGCGGCTCCATTCGCCAGCCCGCATCCTTCTGCGGAGTGGTGGGGCTGCTGCCGACCTATGGCCGCGTATCGCGCTATGGCCTGATCGCCTTTGCCTCCTCGCTCGACCGCGTGGGGCCGTTCACCCACACCGTCGAAGACGCTGCAATTCTGCTGCGCACGATGGCGGGACACGATCCTGTGGACGCGACTTCCGCACACGAACCTGTGCCCGATTATGCAGTTGCGCTCGCGCAGCCTGTAAAGGGTCTGCGTGTCGGCATTCCCGAAGAGTATCTTGCGGAGGGCCTCGATCCACAGGTCCGCACCGCGATTGAAAAAGCGGCAGACACCCTGCGCGCGGCGGGCTGCACGATGCACAAGGTTTCTCTGCCGCACACTCGGTACGCAGTAGCAACCTACTATGTATTAGCGACAGCGGAAGCCAGCGCAAACCTGGCCCGCTTCGACGGTGTTCGTTATGGCCTGCGGGCAGCAGATGGAGCCACGCTCAGCGATATGTACCGCAAGACGCGCGACCAGGGATTTGGCCCGGAAGTGAAGCGACGCATTCTGCTGGGAACCTACGTGCTGAGCGCCGGTTACTACGACGCGTACTATCGCAAGGCACAGCAGGTGCGCACGCTGCTGACGCGCGACTTTATTGCCGCCTTCAACGTGGTCGATGTGCTGCTGACGCCAGCCGCTCCGACACCGGCATTCAGGCTGGGCGAAAAGACCGATGATCCGCTGGCCATGTATCTGGAGGACATCTACACGGTCACAGCGAACCTTGCCGGCATCTGCGGCATTTCTGTTCCCTGCGGGAACTCCACGGAGGGCCTGCCCATCGGCGCGCAGATTCTCGGCAAGCACTTCGATGAAGCGACCGTACTTCGAGTGGCACAGGCCGTGGAGCAGGCACAACTCTAAGATTCCGCCTTCGCAAAGGACAAAGGCGTGGGCACCGGATGCTTCGTCAATTCGACAGTTGCTTTTCGCCCTCGACCGATAGCGTTGACCAGACACCTGCGGAATCGCCACCGGGCTGCGCTCCGCCAGCAAATACCTTGTAGTCTCCGGCGGAAACGATTCGCGTTCCATCTGGCTGCACATGGCTCAAGCGACGCGCATCCAGGTGAAAACTGACCTGTTGCGTCGCGCCCGGAGCAATATGGACGCGGTTAAATCCCACTAAAGCGCGCAAAGGCGCACTCGATTCCCCAGCAGGATATTTCAGATATAGTTCGGCTACTTCATCACCGGCAATTTTCGATTCGTTTTTTATGTCCACTGTCGCCGTCAGCGAATCACCTGCACGCAGGTGCTGGCTGGAGAGCTTTAGATTGCTGAAAGCAAAATGCGAATAGCTGAGACCAAAGCCAAAGCCATACAGTGGCGTGCCCTGGAAATAACGGTAGGTGCGGTTCGTCATGGAGTAATCCTCAAACGGCGGCAACTGGCTGGTCGAGGCGTAAAAGGTAACCGGCAACCTTCCTGCGGGATTGTTACGGCCAAGCAGCGTATTCACGACAGCCTGCCCGCCGCGCGCACCCGGATACCACGCTTCCAGAATCGCGTTGGCGTGCTGCTGCTCCCAATTCACAGCCAGGGCAGAGCCATTCATCAACACCACTACCAGCGGTTTACCGGTTGCAGCGAGAGATTGTAACAATCGCTGTTGCACTTCCGGCAGGTCAATAGATGTGCGGTCTCCACCAGAGAATCCTGGAATGTGAATTGGCATCTCTTCCCCCTCCAGCCGAGGCGAGATTCCGACAACCGCAACGACCACGTCCGCCTTCTTCGCAAACTCGACTGCCTGCCGGCGCAGGACATCGATCGGCGGCATCCAGTTCAGGGAGATTCCTGCACCGAACAACGGGGAATCGTGAGAATACTGCAAGCGGAAGTCATGGCGCCGGACGTCGGGGAAATGAACCGTGAACATCGGCGACGAACGACCGTGCCCATCGTTTTCGGTTCCAGAAAATACCTGCTTGCCGTCGAACCAGACCGCGTAGGTCTCGCGATTGCCGCAGGGGTAACAGTCCGTCAGCTTCACCTGAAAGGAGTAGTCGCCTGGCGCGGGCGGGGCGAAGGTTCCGGTCCAACGCGCGGAGAACGCTTTGGCGGAAATATATTTCGGCATCGGCGAAGCCGTGTCCCAGTTGGTGTCGATATTCTCAGCCGTGGTAACGACTCCGTGGCCGGAGAAATCGAGGTTCGAGAAATATTGGACTGAAAGACCTTCCCCGCTGCTCGTTGTGTCGGGATGAAACATGCTGGGTGGAACGGGCAATGAAAGCTGCTCCACATACGGCGAGCCTTGCGCGTCCAAAATGCGGAAATGCTTCTGGGCCTCGAGGGTTTTGAAGGCAAATAGCGGCGTCTCAGGATTGATTGACACACCGTTGTAGTTGCCTTCCAAAGCCGCCAGCGAAGACGCATTTGGGCCAATTACGGCGATGGTTTTCACTTTCGAGCCGAACGGAAGCACTCCATCGTCCTTCAGCAGCACCATCGACTCTTCCGCCGCACGCAGGTTCAAGTCGGCGTGCTGTGGCAAGTAGACAGTGGAAGCATCGAGCGAGCGGAACGGCAGATTCGCGGCTGCGTTCAATATTCCCATGCGAAAGCGCGCTGTCATCAAGCGCTCTACGGAAGTATCGATCTCGCTTTCCTGGATCAGACCGTCATGCACCGCCCGCGTCAGCGTGGCGTATTCATCGCCGCAGCTGAGATCAGTGCCGGCGCGCACTGCCTCGACCGATGCCTGCTCCACGCTGGGCGCATACCGGTGTCCATCCGCAATATCGCCGATGGCGCCGCAGTCGGAAACTACATAACCCTGGAACCGCCAGTCTTTCCGCAGCGTTTTCTTCAGCAACATCTCGTTGGCGCAGGCAGGTGTGCCATCCACAGCGTTGTATGCACACATGATGGAGTCGGCATGCCCATCCACAATTGCCGCATGAAATGCAGGCAGATAGGTGTCCTGCAGATCGTGGGGCGAAACGTTGACATTGAATCGGTGCCGTTCCTGCTCCGGACCGCTGTGGACATCAAAATGCTTCGGCGTGGCGATGGCCAGATAGTAGTTGGGATCATCTCCCTGCAATCCCTTGACGAACTGCACAGCCAGTTGGCCGGTGAGGAACGGGTCTTCGCCATAGGTCTCCTGGCCACGGCCCCAGCGGGGATCGCGGAAGATGTTGACGTTCGGAGACCAGAAATCCACTCCAAAAAAGATGGCGTGGTTGTTGTCCCGCTGCGCTGAGTTGTACTTGCCTCGGCCTTCGACGCCGACTATCTGCGCTTCCTGATAAATAAGCGGAGCGTCCCACGTAGCCGCCATCCCAATGGCCTGGGGAAAGACCGTCGCATAACCGGAACGCGCCACGCCATGCAGTCCTTCGCTCCACCAGTCGTATTCCGGCACGCCCAGGCGCGGAATGGCGGCGGCATGGTTCTGCATCTGCGAAACTTTTTCGGCCAGCGTCATGCGGGAGACGAGATCGCTCGCACGTTGTTCGATGGGGAGGGCCGGGTTCAAATACCGGGCATCCGTCGGAACGGATTGGGCCCCCGCAAAAATCCCCATGACACCTACACCCAGCAATATGCCGGGCGCAACCAGTTTCCTCAACACAATTGTGGATCTCATCAAAAACGATGGCATCAACACGAATGCTCCTGAATGGGTCAAATTGCGAATCAGGCAAATGCAGCGGCTAAGCAGCAGTAATCAGCATAGACGTTTCGTCCAGCAAAGCCTGGGTAAAACATCGTGAAAGCAAAGGAAAGGTGATGCTAACTGGAATTTTTATCTCGCCATCCGGCCAGCAGAATTGTTTTGACGGAACTCTGTACCCGCAATACTATGCGGGTACAGATCGCTCGGGGGTTGTCGAGCGATCTGGCATATACCAAACATTTTCACCCACATTTTTTCTTGAGGCCATCTAATGAAAAACGGGTTCCTGCTCAATACATTTGTTTACTGTATCGGTATGGCAGCGACAGGATTTTTTCTTGCGCCGCATGTGAACGCCCAAAGCTCCCCCACAGCAGCAAAGACCGCGCCAGCAACTGCCACCGTCACACTGACGGGCAACGTCCGGCGAGAGGCCAATGCCGCCAACGACCGCGGCGAGGTCAGCGGCGACATGCAGTTGGATCACATGCTGCTGCAACTGCAACGGCCCGCCGACCGTGAGAAGGCGCTTCAGGAGTTGATCGAATCTCTGTATCGACCTGGCAGCCCGGACTTTCATCACTGGCTTACCGCCGACGAGCTGGGACGGCAGTATGGTCCGGATCCCGGGGAAATTCAAAAGCTGGTTCAAGTTCTGGAGAACTACGGTTTCAAAGTCAACGGCGTTTCCAAGAGCGGCATGGTCATTGATTTCTCCGGCACGGCACGGCAGGTCAACACTGCCTTCAATGTCGAGATGCACTCGCTGCTGGTGAATGGCAAGCGGCACGTTGCCAACATGAGGGACCCGCGGATTCCGGCATCCCTGGCCAACCTGGTTGTAGGTATCTCCTCGCTGAACGACTTCCGCCCGAAGCCGGCGAACACCGGCATCAGCTCCGCCCACATCGATCCGTTGTCTAAGTCCGTGGTTGGCAAAACGACACAGTCCGGCACGACACCGGGCTTCACCGTCAACTCTTCGTATCAACTGGTGGTTCCGGACGATCTGCACACTATCTACAACTTCGCCCCGGTCTACGAAAAGGGCATCACCGGCAAGGGCCAGGAGATTGTCGTGATTGAAGACACGGACGTGTACTCCACGCAGGACTGGAATACATTCCGCAGAACATTTGGCCTGGCGAAATACAAAAAGGGGAGCTTCACGCAAATCCACCCCGGCGGTTGCACGGATCCTGGAGTCGTAGTGGGCAATGACGGCGAGGCGATTCTCGACGCCGAATACTCGAGCGCCGCCGCGCCGAATGCAGCCATCGTTCTGGCCTCCTGCGCCGACACCCAGACCACCTTCGGCGGCCTGTTGGCGCTTGAGTCGCTCATCAATGAAGAAGTACCGCCATCCATCGTCAGCATCAGCTACGGAGAATGTGAAGCCGGTCTGGGCGCCGCGGGCAATGCGACCTTCAATTATGCCTATGAGCAAGCGGCATCCGAAGGAGTTTCGGTCTTTGTCTCTTCCGGGGACGAAGGCGCTGCCAGTTGCGACGCCAACCAGCCAGCCGCGCAATACGGCATTTCCGTAAGCGGCTTTGCTTCCACGCAGTACAATGTGGCCGTCGGCGGCACGGATTACGGCGACAGCTACGCGGGAACCAACGCGCAGTACTGGAAGCCCAAGAACAATGCTGCCTACGGGTCGGCGAAGTCCTATATCCCGGAGATTCCCTGGAACGACTCCTGTGCCAGCACCCTGATCACAAACGTGGAGGGATATAACGTACCGTACGGATCCAACGGCTTCTGCAATTCGGCCACGGGCGAGCAGTATTTTCTGTCGACAGCCAGCGGCAGCGGCGGACCCAGCGGCTGCGCGTATGGCAACACCTCTCAAAAAGCCAATACACCCGCAGTCAGTGGCAGTTGCAAAGGCTATCCCAAGCCGAATTATCAAAACGGGCTGTACGGCAACCCCAACGACCGGGTCCGCGACCTGCCGGATGTCTCACTCTTCGCAGCCAACGGAGTCTGGGGGCACTATTATGCGTTCTGCTACACCGATCCTGCGACGGGCGCGGGTGGCGCACCCTGCACGGGAAATCCGGCGAACTGGTCCGGCGCGGGCGGCACGTCTTTTGCGGCGCCAATTGTTGCCGGCATCCAGGCGCTGGTCAATCAATCGCAGGGTGCGCCACAGGGCAACCCCAACTACGTCTACTACGCGCTGGCATACCAGCAGTTTCAGGCACAGCCGAATTCCTGCGTGTCGACACTCGGCAACGGAATTGACCGAAGCTGCATCTTTAACGACGTCGCCCAGGGCGACATGGACGTAAACTGCCTGGATAAATTCAACTGCTACACCCCATCGGGAACCAATGGCGTGCTTTCTTTGACTGACAAGGCGTATTCCAAGGCCTACAACAGCGGCATGGGATGGGACTTTGCTACCGGCATCGGCACACTGAATGTTGGGAACCTGGTGAAGGACTGGGACCACGCGTTCCAGTAAAGAAAAGGCTGCTATTGAATAAGGGCGGGGATATTGAGGTGCCCGCCCTTATGACCTTATGAATAGTAAGGTGGGGTAAGCCAACATGTATGCCCAGAGCACGTGACAATTTATGTAAATATTGGCTGGTGGTTGAATCAGGCCTCGAGGAGTTGTTCCACTATGTCACTACTATCCTCGTCGTCGTTGTAATTGAACTCAACTTTGCTTTGAAGAACAATCTCGTCCATCCCCTCTTGCAATCACCCCGATTTGAGTACTGTATTGAATTCTTCGATTGCTGCCATATAAGACTCGACGACAGTCTCTATTTTGTATTTTGCGACGGCCTGGGTTCGTATCGCTGCTCTAATCTGATCTTTGGTTTCAGTGGCTTTTACAATAAACGTTATAGGAAAGCGTTGCACCTTATCGATATCGAGGAAATATTTATTTGCATCCAGCGTCTCGGTAACTTGAAAAAATCTTCCGAGAGGCTTCATCACAAAATCGATGCCGCCATCGTTCGCGTTTGTGCGCCCTGTCTTGTATAGAATTAGCGCCTCTTCAGCGACGTTTTCCTTGGTCTCGCCCATCCAGACAGTTTCCAGTCCATACTTTGCCTTTAGCACGGCATAGCTGACAATCTCGAACACTCTGGCATCGACATTCGGCTGTAACTGCTGGACCACAAACTCTGAGGCGCGCTTGGAATCGCTTTTGCTTAGAGCAGCAATTTGACGGCAAGCCGCTATAAAGCCTTCGAATGCCGCCCGCTTGCTTGCGACATACGCATCGATGACATCGATAACGGCTGTGGCTATGTTGAAAATTTCTTCCTTGCCGTCCTTGAGACGAATTTGAACTAGTAGAAGGTCTTCCTGAACCCAATATCGTTGTGTTGTTACGTCCCGAACAATGGGAACCTTCCCTGCTGTTGGATAAAGCTTCTTAAACTCGTCATTCAATCGCGAGTTAAGAGCATGATTCTGGAGTTTCATGCCAAATGGTAATTCGCGTTGCCTCTTGAACAAATCGGAAAACCGCGCACCATCGTATTTGGAATAAGGGATTTCAGCTTCACCGCTATAAAACCCTTTTTGAATGTAGTCCTCAACAACAACATAAAGAGCATAGTGATTGGCAAAAGCTCCTCTTGCTTTCGAACCTCGATTCGCCGCTCTGGTTTTGTTATTAAGGTACCCAAGGAGAGAGCTGGCCAAAAAAATGTCTTTCGAGTTCGGACCGAAACGACGTTCCAGGATGGCAAGAATTGTAGCGGTGAAAGTATGCTCCGCGTTAGACATCGAACAATCCTGCCTGAGTTTTATCGAAAGCGCCGCCGTGGACACCGTTAGCATTCTTGCGGACGTAGCTTTTACCCAGCGAAGACAGCGTCTCCCCATTGAAATGAGTGGTTATCTGTAGGCGACGCAAGCCTACCTTTACATAAGTTTCTTGAAGCTCAATGCCAATGGAACGCCTTTCTAACCGCTGGGCGACCGCACATGTGCTGAATGTTCCACTAAATGGATCGAGGACGGTATCGCCAACATTGCTGCTCGCCTTGATGATTCGTTCCAGGAGTGCTTCCGGCTTTTGGGAAGGATGCTCTTCGTACTCCGGCATTCGATAGCGAACGCGAGGAATATACCAAGTGTTGCCGGGCACCTTTCTGGTGTTGTAAGGTACCGGAACTTCTTTTCGATAATCAATGAGCTTGCGAACAGCTCCTGTGCGTGCCTCCACTGCAATATCGGAGGCATTGAAGGTGTAATTTTTGGTGTCTTTGACGCAGAATAGAATCGGTTCGTAGAGGGAACCGTAATATTTCTTGGCTTGGACTCCAGAGCTGTCGTAATGCCAGACGATACGAGACAGAATGGTCAGGCGTTCACGAAGCCAAAGATCGAGATAAGGCATAGCCTGTGTGCTGGTCATCACATACAAGCTACCGGTTGGTTTCAAAACTCGAATGCACTGGCCCAACCACTCAAAACACCATTCGGCATAATCTAAATCGCTAGACCATGCGTCATCAAATCCAGAAAAATTTTTCCCGATGTTATATGGAGGGTCAGCAAAAACAAGATCCACAGAACAGCTGGGAATTTTCGGTAACACATTAAGACTGTTGCCGTGGAAAATAGTCGTATTCTTGCCGATATACTTCGTAATCATCGACGCCTTCAATGAGCGAATATTTTCTGAATTTTCTTGTCTCGCGCCGCATTTGAGTGCTCTTTCAAATACGCATTGGCATAATAATGTAGCGATATTTAAAGTCGTCCTGCGCGTCTTCCGGGCGGACTTGACCGGCGGTCTGGGCGTCTTTGAACTCAAGGCGGACTTCACTAACGTCCCCAATGGCTTTTAGAAAATCGACCATGTAGGAGGAGTTGAAACCGATGACCAGCGGATCCATGTTGTATGGAGTTTCGATGGTGTCCTCCGATTCACCCGCTTCGGTCGAAGAAGATGAAATCTTCATCTCATTCTGTTCGAGGCGCACCTTCACCGCGCCGGAACGCTCATCCGCAAACTGCGCCACACGCTGAATGGAAGAGAGCAGGTCCGTGGTGCGAACGATCACAAAGCGATTGTTATCGCGCGGTAGAACGGCCTCATAATTCGGAAACTGCCCTGTCAGTTTGCGCGAGGTCAATACACGATTGCCAACCTGGAAATACAGCGTCTGCTCATCATCGGAAAAATCGATGAATTCCTCGTCTGTGTTCGCCAGCAGCGATTGCAGCTCTGCAAGCGCTTTGCGCGGAATCAGCAGTCTCTTCTCGCCACTGACAGCCAGATTTTCCCCGCTTTTTTCAATGTGCGCCAGGCGGTGGCCATCGGTGGCTACCATAGTTAAACTGCCTGCTTTAACCAGCAGTAAAGCGCCATTCAGCGTATAGCGGGATTCCTCATTTGCTACGGCGAAGATTGTCTTGCCGATCATAGCCCGCAGTGTCGCAGAAGGTAGCCGGATAGTGCCAGCGGTAGGGAATGGCGACACCTGCGGGAAGTTTGCACGCGCCATTCCTACCATTTTTGTATTGGAGCGGCCAAGGCGAATCTGGACCCAGTGGTTCTCCATCAGCTTGATGCCGATCTCACCGTCGGGCAGCAGTTTTATGTAGTCATACAGCTTCCGCGCAGGAATGGTGCAGGCACCAGCTTTCTTGACCTTGGCCTCGCAGGAGGTGCGGATGCTCTGGTCCAGATCCGTCGCTGTAATGGTCAGCCGGTTCTGGTCGGCTTCCAGCAAAAAATTCGACAGAATCGGAATGGTCGTCTTACGCTCGACGACACCCTGGGTGGCAGTCAATTCGCGCAGCAGTTGCTGCCGGCTAACGCTGATTTCCATGGCTGTACTTTCCATCGCTTTGTTCTCGACCACTGTCTTCTCCGGTTGGACTTCCAGACTTGGCATTTACGGAACCATCTCTCTTCAAAAAACTTGTACACCTACGAACGCAGTACCACGAAATGCGTCCAGTGCTTTGCATTCAATTGTAGAGACAAAGTTGCAAACGGACGGGGAATTTCCTGCGGAAAACAGCGATCATCGTATGAAAAATGGATTTAGAGCTTGGCAGTTGGTTTCAGCAGCCGAAGCGTACCTTGCATTCATGGAGAACTGGCAACCACCGACCATACAGCGAACGGGAAAAGCTTTGTAAATAAAAATATAAATACAGTAGCAGTAGCAGATGGCGGTGGAAATTTGCATAAACAGGCGAAAACCAACCAGCGAAGGGCGAAAGGAGAGGCCAGGTTTTCTAAAACGGGTACGCTAAAAAATGAAAACCGGTAAAAACAGCGGCGAGCCAGGTATTTCAGCAAAGTCGATGCCTTGAATCTCCACACTTTTCACATTCCAACTCAGCCGGCCAGGATATTTCCTACGTCAAATGTGCAAACCTTGTCTGCAACCAGTTAATAATGCCCTGCGGCGCAGACATAAAATCCACAATCCACACACAGTGGGAAGGCATACAAGAGTTACATTGCAGTCGCACCAGATCTGAGACAAGGCACTCGAAAAGACGCACTCGAAGCCAGAAATCGGCCTATTTTGCCGATGGGGATTCGATCTCTTTTGCTGCTGCGCCATCGGTCAACATGGCTGCCGCCTGTTGCAGCGATAAAGAGGCAGGGGTCGGCTTATAGTCGCTGGTAATTTCGTCCTCCTGCTCGCTGATGCTTTTAAAGAAGAGAGCATGGCCCTCAATATGGACGTGTGTCTGAGTAATTTCCCATTCATGCGGCGCAACTTGCGAACGAACGATCTGCACCGTTCCGCCAGGCTGCATCTTTCCTAAAATGCCCCACCCAAACTCAACCGGTTGGATCAGCTTTCCGTCAAGGATTTTCAGTCGCTTCTGTTGCGCGTCTACCACCATTGTGCCCGCCATCGCGGCAAAGATACGCGATGCATAAGTAGGAGGCTGAAACGACGGGTTCGGTCTGAAATTCAGTGTGACATCTCCATTCGACTCGCCCGCTTCTGTCCAGATAAAAGCGTCCGGCAGCATCCGCATCAGGGCTGTGGCCTGCTCGCTATCATGGGCACTGTTTTTGCGTTGCTTTGCGCGAACGGAGGGATCGTCGACCACTTTCTGCATTCTGGCCTGATCCAGCTCCCGCTCCTGCTGCGTCAGGGGGCGCCCGTTCATTTCGACAGTCCTCGAAAGGCTGCCATCGGAGGTTTCAATGACCAGCTTCACGATGTTTTTTGAGGGACTTCTGTAAATGTCCCGGTACATCCAGTGCGAATGGTCATTCTGATTGGCGGCGATTTCGTTCCGGACGACCTCCTGCACTAGCTCGCGGGCCGGGGTCGTCTGCGAAGTAGCGGCCAGGCCTGGGACGCAGAGAAAAACCAGCGCACAAAGAAATTGAATGAAGCGCTGCTGCAAAACATTCGGGACGACCATTTTTTCAGCCTTTCGGAAGCATTTAGATTTCTGCATCCACTCTCGATGTCCCTTCATATCATTAGGATACCGTGATCTTTGACGCGGCAGGGGTACCTGTAGCCGTGCCACAGGATCGACTATGTAATTGAGATGCACGAAGCGGGATCCGCTTTTGAGCAGACCTGTACCTGGTGCATCTGAATATGCCATATGCTCTGATCGCACTTGAATCCGCAGGCCGGACTGTCCGTAACCGGACAGGTAATTCTTAAATTCGAACACATTCTCCCCTCCGGTGTTCGTATCCTGTTTATTTCCAAGCCGGCGGATGCGGGAACTCCGGCAACGCGATTGCAGTATCTTTACTAAACATTCATGCGTCTGGAGGCCCGTACATGCGGAATTTTCTTTACGATCTTCGCTACGCGATACGGCAACTGCGTAAATCGCCCGGGTTCGCGACCGTCGCAATCCTGACGATGGCGCTTGGCATAGGGGCGACAACGGCGATATTCACGCTGGTGTACGACGTATTGTTGAAGCCGCTGCCGTATCCCCATCCCGGCGAGTTGGTGTTGATGCAGGAGCAGATTGTGGAGATGCGGGACCTGTACCCGGCGCTGCCGATGAACGGGAGCAATTTCAACTTCTGGAAGGAACATTCCAACAGCTTTCAAGCGATGGCCATGCTACAGCCGGACACTGTGCCGCTGGGATTGGGCGGCCACCCACTCCAGGTGAGTATTCTGCGCGCGACCTCCGGAATTTTTCAGGTGCTTGGATTTACGCCGCAGATGGGCCGAGGATTTTCCGCGCAGGAAGAGCAGCGCGGACGTGAGCGCGTTGTTGTACTGATGCATGATTTGTGGGAGCACCAATTTCGCGGCGACCAGAAGATTGTAGGGAAAACGATCACGCTCGATGGCTACCCATATACCGTACTGGGGGTCATGCCAAGCTCCTTTCACCTGCCCAGCGCGCACACGTTGACCGGAGCCTTGTCGGCGGGGGCCAGTCACGGTCAAGCGGAAGCGCTGGTACCGCTGGCGTTGAGCAAGAACCAATTGCAAGAAGACTCAGGAGATTTCAACTATCCCGGTCTGGCGCGATTGAAGCCGGGAGTCTCCATCGAGCAGGCAAATGCCGAGCTGAATGCGCTCCAGCGCACAATATCCGCCAGTCTGCCAGCGGATGAAAAAGAGACGTTGTCCGCAGTGCTTACACCGTTCCAGCAATATCTGGTAGGGAATAACACCAAATCACTTGGCATGCTGCTGCTGGCCGTCGCCGGACTGCTGTTTGTAGGCTGCATCAATATTGCGAACCTGCTGCTTGCCCGGGCAGTCGGGCGGCGGCAGGAGATGGCAGTGGCCTCCGCACTGGGCGCCAGCCGGGGCGATCTTTTGCGTGCCTCCGTGCGGGAGGCAGCGGTACTGGCTGCGTTCGGCTGCACCGGGGGAATAGTTTTGGCGATGCTGACGGTGCCGATTTTGCAGAGCTATTTGCCGGCGGCGTTGAACTTCCGCGGCAGTCTGCATGTCGACTGGGCGAGCGCCGCGTTTGCTGTGCTGCTGGCGGCTTTCGCCACGTTGTTGGCGGGTGCTGCCCCGGCATGGATGAGCTGGCGGACGCACCCGCAGGATGCCTTGCGAGGAGACTCGCGATCGGCCAGCGAATCGCGCGGCGGCAAACGGCTGCGTAAGACATTGGTGGCGGCGGAGGTGGCAGTCAGTGTGACTCTGGTATTGATGACAGGGTTGCTGACCGCGAGTCTGTACCGTCTGATGCACGTGGAGAGAGGCTTTCAAGCAGACCGGGTGTTGACGGCGAAGATCGACTTGCCGGACAAGGACTATTCGAAGCAGAAAGACATAGCGGAGTTTTACAGGAAGATGTTGGCGAAGCTGCGGCAATTACCAGGAGTCGAAAATGCCGCCATCACCAGTCTGGTGCCATTGGAGGGAGATTACTGGATCAATATGGCGCGTCTGCCGGGAGATACCCGACACTTTAAGCAGATACCGATGGAGCATTTTCGGTGGATCAGTCCGGGCTATTTTCAGGTGCTTCATTTGCCATTGGTGGCTGGACGTTTTTTAAGGGACGATGACGACGGCAAGAATGATGCAGTGATTTCAGAATTGACGGCAAAAACGTTGTGGCCGGGAAAAAGTCCCATTGGGCGGCAGTTCGGCCGAGGTGGTCCGGCCGATTACCAAAAAAATCTCTGCACCGTGATTGGAGTGGTGGGGAATGCGCGAACGATCTCCCTCGCCGAACCGGACCCGATGATGATCTATCTTCCTTACTGGTATCGCAGCGAAACCATCGCGGGGCTGGTTGTGCGTACGAAACAGGATCCGGCCGCGATGGCCAATGCAATCCGTAAAACCGTCTGGAGCGTCGATCCTTCCGCCGCAGTCCCGACGGTGCGCGCGCTCGGAGGTGTTGTTGCGGACTCGGTGGCCAATCGACGCTTCGAGATGGACCTGCTGCTTTTGTTCGCGGGGAGTGCGTGGCTGCTGGCGGGGCTGGGTGTGTACGGAGTGGTCACATATTCCGTGACGCAGCGTAGACAGGAGATTGGGCTGCGCATGGCCCTTGGAGCGCGGCGCGCCAACATTTACCGGCAGGTACTGCGCGAGGGACTGACTCCGGTATTGGCAGGCTCGGTGGTTGGAATTGCTGTTGCCTTCGGTTGCGCTCGATTCGTCGCCAGCCTGCTGTTCCAAGTAAGCCCATTCAGCCCGATGAGTGCGATAGGGGCTTCCGCATCGCTGCTGCTGGCGGGTGTCATTGCCTGCCTGCTGCCAGCGAGAGAAGCCGCGTCGGTCGATCCAATGCAGGCCCTGCGTTCGGAGTAAGGCGCAGCTATCGCGTAGAGGATTCGATTTTGAGTGGTTCAGCGGCGAATGCCGACGGCGAAGTCTGCTCGGCAGCCACGGTCCACCCAGATGCCGCGGCGGTCAAACCCCCAGGTGGAACCCTGAACGCAGGCTGAACCGCTGCGCTGGCGGATCATGCGTACGCCGCCTGTAGTGTTTACGGCGCAGTAATTCCGCCGGCCGTTGTTGGAGGAGCAGGTAAGGGTGTTCATCGGCGGACCGGGCATCGGCGGACGCATCATGCCACCGACAATAAAGTCCGCGCGGCAGCCGCGATCGACCCAGATGCCGCGACCGTTATAGCCCCAGGTGGATCCCTGAACGCAGGGCGAGCCGCTGCGCTGATTTGTCATACGCACGCCGCCCGCAGTGTTCACCGGGCAAAGGTGCCGCCGGCCATCGTCTGAGGCACAGGTGAGGCGGCGTCCCTGCTGGGCAGTGGTGCCGCTCTGCGCGCGCAGGCCCGGAACGGCGTAGACAAGAACGGCAAAAATCGCGGCAAAGAAAGCGGTCTTCAGAGTGCGCATGGAAGCCTCCCGGCGGTTCGTGGCGAATGATAGCGCAGTCTTGATGAAAAGCCCAACAAAATGTTCCGGTTGACGCTGAACGGCGAATAGGGAAGCATGGGCACATGAAATTTCGCCTAATTTCCATAGTCCTCTGCCTGCTGGGGTTCGCCAAAACTTTCGTCGCCCGCGCAGAAAAGCCCTGGACGGAAGTGCGCAGCCCTCATTTTCGCGTGTTGACGAACGGCAGTGCAGCAGATGGACGACACGTGGCGCATGAGTTTGAGCAGATGCGATATGTGTTTGCGACGCAGTTTCCGCAGTTCCGGCTTGACTCCGGAGCACCGCTGACAACTTTTGCCGCCAGCTACGAGCGAACCGCCAAGATGCTGGAGCCGCGTATATGGAAGATGTCGCATTCACTTCCGTGCGCATCTGACAAAACATTATGAAACATAAACGATATCCGTGGTGGTATGGGCTGGCGTTTTATGCCGGCGTGCAGATGGCGCAGTGGGGCCTGCGCACCGCAGCGCGCAGATGGACGGACGAAGGCGAGGGCAGAAGCCGAAAGCAGAACCGCGAAGCGTACCGGGCACAGCGGCTGCCGGTTTTTGCGCCGCCTGGCGTGGCGTTTCCCGTTGCGTGGACCATCAACAGCGTCTCGGCCATTGCTGGCGGACTGTATGTACTGAATCTTTCTCCTCGAACAAAAGGGCGCGCGGAATTTCTACGGCTGCAACTGGCGGCGTGGTGTCTGTTCGCATTATTTGATACGGCATATTTTGGACTGCGGTCGCCCATCAATGCCGCGCTGGTGACGTTTGCCTATACAGGTGTGACTGCGGCGTCCATCGATGTCGCGTGGCGGCGAATGCACGACCCCACCGCCGCTCTTTCGCTGGCGACGACGGGTGCCTGGCTGGCTCTGGCCAATCCCGTGGCAGTGGCGCAGGCGGCGTGGAACCACGACCCATTCTGGGAGGCTGGACCTTTCTGCGAGCCGCCGAAAGGCTGGGAGAAATAGCACGGGCGGCGCATTCAAGAAAACTCCAGGTCTGCCAGACGAGACAGGGTGCGTTCTGATTTTGTTAGGCTCGGGGACGGCGGCAGTTCTGCTGCCGAGGCGCGGACCGTCGATACGATAAAACAATCCGACAGGCAATGCAGTTACCGCGGAGCCCGCTCGATCCTTCGCCGCTTGAGCCTGGTGCCGCTGGTGGCGGCCACATATTTCATGGTGTCCGGCGGTCCCTATGGCCTGGAAGACATCGTGGGGCAGGCCGGGTATGGGTGGGCGCTGCTGTTGCTCTGCGTCGTCCCGCTATTTTGGAGCCTGCCCACAGCACTGATGATCGGCGAACTGGCGAGCGCGCTGCCGGATGAAGGCGGCTTTTATGTGTGGGTCACTCGCGCCCTGGGGCGCTTCTGGGGCTTTCAGGAGGCATGGCTATCGCTGGCCGCCAGTGTCTTCGACATGGCGATTTATCCGGCGTTGACGGTCGCATATCTATCGCAGCTCAATCCTGCGCTGACCCTGGGCCATCGTGGTCTGGCGTGGTCGCTTGGAGTGGTAGTGATTTGCGTGTTGTGGAACCTGCGTGGCGCGTATTCGGTCGGTCATGCTTCTGTCTGGATGTTAGCGTTGCTGGCGGCTCCGTTTCTCGGCATTGTGGGCTACGGGCTTTGGTGGATCGGGCGGGGCATCGGCTCACACGCAGGGGGGCATCCAGCAATACATTTTGCACGACCTGCGCATGGCAGCATGGTGATTGCCTGGCTATTCGTTTTATGGAACACGATGGGCTGGGACAATGCGTCGACGATTGCGCGCGAGGTGGCGCAGCCGCAGAGGAATTACATTCGCGCGATGTTGGCGGCGCTGTTGCTGGTGATCGTCAGCTATACCTTGCCGATTGCCATTGTCGCGCTGACGGGAATTTCGGCATCGACTTTTGTCACCGGCTCCTGGGTGGGCACAGCGCAGTTGCTGGCGGCAGGAATCCTTGGGCAGCACGCCGGTAGGTGGTTTGCGCTTGCGGTGGTGGTCGGCGGGGCGCTTACGGGTGTTGCCATGTTCAATGCGTTGACTCTTTCCTACGCACGTATTCCCGCTGCGATGGCGAGTGACGGCCTGCTGCCGCCTATATTGGGGCGGCACATGAAGAACGGAGTTCCTTGGGTGTCGGTACTTGCCTGCGCGGCGGCCTGGGCACTGGCGCTGGGGTTGAACCTGACGCGGCTGCTGGAGCTTGACATCATGCTGTATGGACTCAGCCTGATTCTGGAATTTATCGCACTGGCAGTGCTGCGCTGGCGCGAGCCGGAGCTGCCGCGACCCTATCGCGTGCCGGGCGGAATGGTCATGGCTGTCGCATTGGGCGTAGCGCCAACGGCGATGATTCTTTTCACGATCTGGGCCGCGCGCGCCGATCGCCTGACGGCGCGCATTCCCGCCATCGCTCTAGGCGCGGCGGTTGCGCTGGCGGGCCCGATGCTGTACGCATGGATGCGCTTTCGCAGGAATTTTTCAGAAGAACGCTCTGCCGATGGCTGAGAATTTATACAGCATACACATAGAGAAATGTTTTGCGGATCATCAGAATTTTATTGCACGAAAGTATCCCGACTGCCCCAAAAGAGGTTGCGGCCCGGCGCTTTCACCACGGCTGGTGCACTTTCAAAAAGAAATAAATTTCTGGCGAAACCATGCTGCGTTCACTCGCGCGAATGTGCTAGTATCGGCTTCGCTAACAACATCCGACGAACCCGTTTTCTTACGCTCCGCTTCCCTGGGCGGCCCGTTTACGGATGCTACGGCAATTTTGTGGCAGGCATCTTTCGCAACGATTCTTTGGATCCCAGACGGCCAAACTGGACGATGGAATCTACTTGTTTTTCTGGCCAGGAAACGCGTCTCCGGAGAGGGATTTCAACAGAAATCTTGACCGGCGCGCCCGCAACGTTGAAAGTGAAAATAGAATGTCATTTCCCGCAACAGCCTCTTCGACGATCAACCCATGGCTTCGCATTCTGACGGCGCTGGAGAAAAAGATCAACCATCAGTCGTTCGACACATGGTTCAAGCCCACGCGCTTTAGCCGCATTGAGGGCAGAGTGCTGGTGGTGAGCGTGCCGACGCGGGAGTTCGAGCACATTGGTGAACGCTACAACGACCTGATATTGGAAGCCGTGGATCAATTGGGCGTCGAGGTGGATGAGGTGTCCTTCGAAGCCATGCAGCAGGAGCCGCCGCCGCCGCGAATACGACAGGACGGAGGGTTCGCGCCCCAACCTGCGCGTTCCGGGAGCCAGTTGCGCAACCGCTACCCAGCCAGCCAGCCAGCGGGGCCGGGGCAACAGTCCGGACAGCAATCCAGGTTCGACTGGGATACCGCCGCGCAGTTGAATCCGCGATACACCTTCGACGCATTTGTCATTGGCAACGGCAACCAGTTTGCACGGGCCGCCGCGGAGGCGGTCGCAGAGCGTCCGTCGAAGGCATACAATCCGCTGTTCCTTTATGGTTCGGTGGGCAACGGCAAAACGCATCTTATGCACGCCATCGGACACGAAGTGAAACGCCACCAGCCGCAGGCCTCTATCTGCTATGTGTCGAGCGAGAAGTTTACAAATGAGATGATCAACTCTCTGCGCTACGATCGCATGTCGAGCTTCCGCGACAAATACCGCTCGGTGGATGTGCTGTTGATCGACGACATTCAGTTTCTTGCGCAAAAAGAACGCACGCAGGAAGAGTTCTTCCACACCTTCAACGCTCTACACGAAAGCATGAAGCAGATCGTGATTGCTTCCGACCGGCCTCCGAAAGAGCTGGCCGAGATTGAAGACCGTCTGCGCAACCGTTTCGAGTGGGGATTGATTGCAGACATCCAGCCGCCGGATCTGGAAACGAAAGTTGCGATCTTGCAGAAGAAGGCAGAGAGTGAGCACGTTACTCTGCCGGTGGATGTGGCGCTGTTCGTCGCGTCGAACGTGCGCACAAACGTGCGAGAGCTGGAAGGCGCGCTGACCCGCCTGGTGGCCTGGTGCAGCCTGCATGGAGTGGAAATTTCGCTGGCTGTTACGCAACAGTGCCTGAAACAGTTTATCGACACGCAGGTACGCAAGGTGACGATAGAAGTAATCCAGCGCGCGGTTTCGGAGCAGTTCGGCATGAGGGTCGCCGAGCTGAAACAGAAGAACAATTCGCGTGCCATCGTTGTGCCACGGCAGATTGCAATGTATCTGGCCAAGCAGCTGACGGAGGCTTCCCTGCCAGAGATTGGTCGTCACTTCGGCGACAAACACCACACCACTGTGATGCACTCGATAGCTAAAATCGACGAGTTACGCCACACCGACACCGACCTGAACCGCATGGTCAATAACCTGATGGAACAACTGACCAAGTAACTCTTCTCAGGCCCTGCCGGAACCTTCTCATAAGCGCCTCTCATCCTTTATTTCGGTGAGAGGCGCTTTGCGTCTCTGCGGATCATGCGAATTACCATGCGTGTATTCGCCGGCTGCGAAGCTCCCCCCAAAGAAAATATCAGCAGGTGCAATTAGACGAATCCTACGGTACAAGCATCTTAGGTTCGTAGCGTTGTGACAATCTCATCCAAAAATATTGTGGCAGTACTGGTCGCCCTCGCTTTGCTGGTGGTGGGGACAGGGATTTATGTGCAGCATCTGTTGGCCAATACGGACCAATACCTGCCGCAAATCGAAGCCTACATCCAGCAAAAAACGGGCACGCAGATCGCCATTCACCATATTCAGGTCCGGGTGTTTCCGACGATTCTCGTTCGCATGTATGGCGTCGAGATCAAAAACCCCAAGCCATTTCCGCCGGGCGACTTTCTGAGTGCTAAGGAGATCGATGCCAGTGTCGAAATGCGGGCGCTGCTGGTTGGCAGGATAACCATTCTTTCCCTGGTGCTGGATCAGCCGATCATCGATTTTATTTCCGATCCGGATGGTCTATGGAATTTTCAGAATCCAGAAATGGCGAAACAGCAGACCGCACGTCTCTCGATGGGCGAGATCCGCGAGCTACAGATCAAGAGAGGCACGCTGCTCGGCTCGGCCTTGATCGACCCCAAGGATATTCCAGGTCCGGTCGTGCTGCGCGTGCAGGATCTTTCAGTACAGCTCCGGCAGATCGATTTTCACAAGCGCTCCAATACAAATTCCACACAACCGATTCGCGGCAAACTGGAGGCAGGCGCCGCTATGTTCGGGAACGTACATACAAAAAATCTTCAGTCGGAGCTTCAGATACTCCCTGTACAAATTACCCTGAAGAACTTCAGCGCCAAAACCTATCGCGGCCACGCCAGTGGAGATTTCACCTTCAATTTTTCCGACAAACAGACCCGCTTCGACACCAAAGTTCGAGTCTCCGGGCTGGGCGTTGCCTATCTGCTTTCAGAGTTCGAGACTGGACCGCCGAAGATGACCGGCATGATGGAAGCAACTATGAACCTGAATGGTGTGGTGGAGCATACAGCAAACCCGCTGGCAGGAATCCAGGGAGCTGGGACCTTCACGATCCGCGACGGGGAGATGCCGAGCCTGAACCACAACAAGGACATGACGCAGATCAAGCGTTATAGAAACTCCGCTGCCGCATCATTGCCATCGGGTGCCTTCAACACTTTTGCGGGAGACATACAGATGGCGAAACAGCGCATTTACAGCAAGCGGCTCGGCGTAGATTTTTATGGCGTCGAGGTCAATGGCGCGGGCACTCTGGAGGAAGTGACAGGCGGCATGGACTACCGCGGCAGCGCCACCATCCTGAAGAAGCAGGGCTTTTTTACAGATGTATTCGCAAGGATGTTCAAGGATGCTCAGCTGAAAGATGGCCGCCTGACCTTTCCAATTCGCGTGGCAGGAACGCTGTCGAACCCACAGTTTTCTATCGTGGACTGATGTGCGGCGTAGCAATTTGTGCAACCGGGGTCCCACTTAATAGAACCAGGAGGCAATGGAGACGCGCGGACAGGGCCGGCAGAGATGTACTCGGCTGGTTCTTCAACCATTCACTAACACGAACGCCTGTGGAGGAAAAAATGCTGATTATTTTGATTGTTCTACTTCTGGTTTTTGCTTTTGGCGGCTATCGGATGGGGCCGGGAATCGGCTACTACGGCGGCGGCGGCATCAGTTTGATTCTGCTCATCGTCATCATCCTGCTGTTGCTGCGAGTTATCTGACGCGCACGAATATTTAGTTCTTGCTGAAATGATGGAATAGGCTGGCGAAATAGCCAGCCTGCTCTCGTCTGCCGAATAATATAGATCCTGTACGTCCATACGCTTGTCGATCCCTTGCCGGCGTGGCCTTTATCTCTGGCGGCGCAACCTTCGGCATTCTCCATGCCATTTGACAGATAATGACGATAGTGAGGCGGGAATCCGTCTAGAACTCGAAGAGGAGCAAATGGCGCAATTGATGAAGACATCCAACCCGGCGCTGAACGCGCAGGTGTTTCAGGGCCAGGTGATCGAAGGACGCGCTGCCGGGCTGGGCGAAACCATGACGCTGGACGGCACAGTCAACAAAACAGGCCTGCTGCTGTTGTGCACGGCGGCCACAGCGGCATGGACATGGCATGTGTTCATGCAGTCGCGTTCGGTGGCCAGCGTGGCGGGGCTGCTTTGGATTGGTCTTATCGGCGGATTTATCTTCTCGCTGATCACCATCTTCAAGAAAACCTGGGCGCCAGTCACGGCACCGATCTATGCGTTGCTGGAGGGACTCGCGCTAGGCGGCATTTCCGCAGTTTTTGAGCTGCGCTTTCCGGGCATCGCCATCCAGTCCGTCGCGCTTACCTTCGGCACCCTGGGGGTTCTTCTGCTGGCTTACCGGTCGGGGCTGATTCCAGTCACGCAGAAATTTCGACTGGGAGTAGTCGCGGCCACCGGTGCCATCGTGATCTTTTACGTCGCGGAGATGGTGTTGGGCTTCTTCGGCATCCACTTCGTGTCCGTCAACGGTTCCGGAATCGTCGGCATCGGTTTCAGCGCCATCGTGGTGATAGTAGCGGCGCTCAACCTAGTGCTGGACTTTGATTTCATCGAGAGCGGCGTTCGCGCGCAGGCGCCGAAATACATGGAGTGGTACGGCGCCTTCGGCCTTATGGTCACACTGGTATGGCTTTACCTGGAGATATTGATCCTGCTGTCGAAGATCCGCAGCCGGGATTGAAGGGGGGAACGGTGTTACCGTAAGCGCCGCAGGCTCTCGACGGATGGCACAAAATAATAGGAACCGGTCAAAGGCTGAGTAAAATGCGTGAGCGCATCGCGTGTGCCGTTGACGAGGCCCGCCATGCTGTCCAGCATTCTGGAAAGCCGTTTCTGTTCTGCGCTGAATCCAACGAACATGGTCCCGTGGTCGCCAATGTTTCCGTAAGGCATGTTGCGGCGGAAGATGTTCCCGAACTCGTCCTGATCGGTGCGAGCGACATGGGAGTCCGAGGGTTTGTTCTCGAGTTCGGTGCTGTCCAGCTTGGTGCGTCCCATGATGCGTTCCTGCTGTTCGATCGGCAGGGCCTCCCACTCGGCTGTCTTATGTTTCCACTTCTGCAGCAGTAGTACGGAGCCGGCAGCACCGGGAACTCCTTCGGGCAGGAGAGCGTCGGCTGGAGCGTCGAGCAACGTCGGATTTTCCGAGCCGTCGATGAAGCCGGTAAGATCGCGGTCATGCCGGTAGGGCCAGCTTGAAGTCTCCTCTGCTAACGAAGCTAGGCCTACGAGGTCGTGGACGATCGAGCGGGCCATATCGAAGAGGACGTCATATGCGCTGCCGGACAGCCATACCAGTGCGTCGTGTTGCGTGGCTGGCATAACGAATCCTTCTGTGCCCTGGATCTTGCTGTTGAAACCCTCGATGTCCGGAGGGGCATCTTGTGGAGCAAAGTCGCGCCATATCTCAGGCCGGAAGCCGATGACGAAGTTTACTCCCCCAGTAGTGGTTCGGGGTTCACGGATAGCGGAAATTGCAGAGGCGAACTCTTTGTGCTTCTTCGCGTCCAGAATGTCAAACTCCAGGTAGGCGTGGGAAGACGTTCCAAGAGCGAAGATTCCAGCCTGAGGTGTGTCCATACAGTCATTATATTTGGGCACCAACTTAGTCAATGCACCAGGATTCAATCGCATCGCCATCGTAGGCAGGTCCAGAACTACCCAACCATAAACGTTATTTATGAGAGTGATTCGCCGCTGGACAATCGGGTTTGGTTTTGTGTCCTTCGACAACATCGGGTATACTCAAGGTTTGCTGTCTGTACACGATTTTCTCTTTTAGGAGCGCACTCCGATGCCGAAGCGCACATTTCAACCGAACCGCCGCCACCG
>JADEYI010000546.1_pt1 | contig 48851 bp, 34 predicted proteins | sample 8542331 | NCBI WGS metagenome assembly JADEYI01 (sample SAMN16510988, study PRJNA670497) | mine drainage metagenome | isolation source: biofilm near Copperflume 1 | place: Germany: Marsberg coppermine Kilianstollen | collected 2018-02 | reverse complement strand
GAGGGTTGTGGCGCATCTGCCATTGCCTGTCGCAGTCCCATTGCCAGCAAGAGGCGATGAATTTCAGGAAATTCATTACATGAGGGTGGCACAATGAAGCGCGTTCCAACGCGGTACCGTTCCAGCGTCGCGCTCAGTTCAGCCAGCGCCCTGCTCAGTTTTTGTGTGCGCTGCTCAGTATGCTCAAAACGGGTCATACGATCGGCCATCAGGTTTAAACTACCCGCGAGAGGCAACAAATCGCCGCCAACCATGCGCGCGCGCGCGCGCAGGTTGCCATTCGCCAGTTGCGCCTGCACATCTTTAAGGTGCGCGATGCCTTCTTCGAGCGTCATATTGCGCTCGGTAATCATGCGCGCCTGTTCTTCGACGCGACTGTTGGCGATTTCCAGGCGATCAAGCGCAATAGACTGTCGCCGCGCCAATCGCTCGTTATCCAACTGCGTCAATATCTGTCGCGCAACCAGTAACGCCACCACCAGCAAGGTCGTGAAGACCAATACCGGGCGATTACTGCCCTGGCTGGCATCTTTTGAAAGCACGTTGACCGCCAGCACGATAAAAAGGACTGTCAGTAAGGTATAGGGTACTATCTGCGCAGGGCCAAAACTGGTACGTTCGTTGCCCTGGCGCACGCGTTGCTCAATGGTTTCAGCGGAGGTACCGGGCAAGTAACGCCGTAAGTACGCGGCTACACCCATAATCATCATACCCAGGGGCCAACCGAGGTCGATCCAGGTTCCATCAACATATGTACTGGCGGCCTGTTGAATGTTGAAAATAAAATCTGAAGCTGCGAAGATGCACAGGCCAATACCGATCACCAGCAAACTTATGCGACGGGCAGTAGCCTGGTAGACACGTCCCTGACCACGAATCAGCAAGAAAATCACACAACTAAGCAGCGCGACATCTGAAGTCGGGTACCAGATGCCCAGGAAATTGCCGAGGCTCTGCAATACACCCGCCTGCGCCAGCGAGCCGAGCAGCAAAAACCACGCAATAGCGAGTATTGCGCCCATTGAGATCAGGCTATCTAGCAATACCATTGCGCGCTTGCGTCCTGAACCGGATGATGGTTGGAGTACCAGACCCAGTAAGATGAGGGGCGGCAGGCCGGAATAGCCGAAATCGGCAGCCGAGGGAAAGGGATTAGGATTGCCGTGCGCGAGATACCAACGCCAGAAGCTTTCGCCGATACCCCAGGCGATACAACCGGCTCCGATCAACGTCCAGGCCAATCGTTCGCGCCCCAACCAGGGTTCCACATTCTCACTGCGTTTCATGGGCATGTTGACCGAAATAATTGCGAGGGAACCGCCAATAAAGGCGCCTACGAGCTGGGAGTATTTTCCAATGTTGAGAACTGCCTGACCACCAATATGAAACCCTAAAATGGAGGTCATGATCGCCGCTACACCCGCCACCGAGTAAAGCACGATTCGCATCGAAGAACGCATGAGGTATCCTCTCCCATTACCGGCTATGCAGAACAAAACTTATCTTTTGGCACAGTTAGTCTTGTGAAGTGTACCTTTTACGTATGATATAGTCAAGTTGCGCCTCGATTATTGGTACTTTTGAATGTATGGATTGATGCCGGGGCAGTCATGCAAGATCACAGGTAGTGAAGCCGTCCGCTTAGATAATCTTTAAGCATTTCTTCACAATCGAATGCCAAATGCCCTCTCACCTCATCTGGAGTGCGCCAGCATGGCGCGCCTTCGCCCGAAGTGCGCGGAGCGCCTTCGACGACACAGCCCTTGTAGGTTATAGCAATGGCGCGAAAACGGGGGTCGCGATTGAGCGCCGAATACACACCCACAAAGCCGGTGATTTTGACGGTATAACCCGTCTCCTCGCGCGACTCGCGCAGCACGCATTCCTCGACCGTTTCTCTATGGCGCACAATGCCGCCAGGGATGGTGTAGCCCAACCCGTCAGAACGATCTATCAGCAGTATCTTGCCATCCTGTTCAATGATGATGCCAGCGCCAAGTAAAGGAGAAATCTGCCCTAATGTCAGCAAGACGATAATCCTGTAGATGAGACCCGCAAGTATGCCCTTGATCTTCTCTTTCATGCCCGTCTACTTTCAATGGAGGCTTGGCGCAATGATCTGTTTGCAGTATACGGGTGTGAGATGCATTTGGCAAGGCGGCGAGACAGTTGGCGATCTGCTTCTGGCTAGTGCTATCCTTTTTTGCATGGTATAATTGGAATGAAGGGAGAAGGCGCATGACAACTCATAAAGAGCCAGGAACCACACTTGAATACACAGATACGGATAGGATATCTCCTGTTCGTCTCCAGACATTCAGGCATTCCTTTAAGGAAATTTGTGCTGGTGAAGCTCCCTGGATATCTCTAGGCAAATTTATGCACCAATTTTTTGGGTGCTTTTCGCATCTGCGTCTCGAATTGGTGGAAGAATCCATAGAGATACCAGATCACTGCTCTCCTGAACAGTTTCAATGGGCAGTTTTTTGTGCTGCATCTGCTGAATATTTGTGCCAAAAATATGGTATTCCTTGTCCAGAATGGGCACTGAATCCCAGGTACTCTTTAGAGACCCCCTGGTATTATGCACCTGGTGCTGACCTCCCACGTGTACAGGAAAAACTACGTCAGACCACACCAGAGCCATTTACAAAGCGCAACATCTTCTGTGGCAATCGCGTTTTCAATAATAAATACGAGTATGAGGGGCGTCGAGGACGCCGCAAACCAGCGTAGTTGCTTCCTTGCTACACTTTAAACTCAGGAGTTTATTGCTTGTACCGCCTGCTGGCTATCGATCTTGATGGCACTCTGCTTACACCTCGCCCACACAAAATCATAACCCCACGCGCCCGTAATGCGCTGCGCCTGGCTGCCGAGGCAGGCGTTATCATCGTGATAGCTACGGGGCAGAACCTGGCCGTGTTACAGCACGAGTGCGGCGATTTACCATTGAATGGGCCGCAGATCATTGAGAATGGCGCGATCATTGCCGATATTACCGGCACCATCTACCATGAGACGCTTTTGCCGGAGGCATACATTCTCCCTACGCTGGTGATGCTGCGCGCGGCTGGCTTCTATCGCGCCTATCATACTCTACATCGCGTCTACGCGGACGCTGGCGCGCCACGAGTGCGCGAGTGGTATCGTCCTCCCGTGCCGCCTGCCATCGAGGTTGAGGATATTACAAGCCTGACTCTGCCGTGTATCAAGGTCGTGGGTATCGGGCCAGAGGAATTGATCCGCGCCAAACGCGACGAGTTTGAGCGCCTGTACGCGGGAAAATTGTACGTTACGCAATCATCGTTTGACCTGATCGAGTTCCTGCACCCTGATGTTTCTAAGGGCAACGCGCTCATCAAGATCGCGGCGGAACTGGGCATCAACGCGGAAGAGGTGGTGGCGTTTGGCGATAACCATAACGATATTGGCATGTTGCGGTTCGCGGGACTGGGTGTGGCGATGGGCAACGCGCATGAGGAGGTGAAGGCCGAGGCGGATTATGTGACGGGCAGCAATGCCGGGGATGGCGTTGCTGCCGCAATCGAAAAGCTGGTCTTGCCTGCGCTCAAATGATGGAAAGCTCTTTGCCAACGCGCTCGAAGATGTCCAGCGCCTTCGCCAGTTCCTCGCGGGTGTGAATGGCCGTCACGATGGTGCGCACGCGGCACTTGTCGGCGGGAACGGTGGGGAAAACGATGCCCTGCGCGAAGACGCCTTCAGAGAAGAGACGCTGGCTGAACTGCATGGCGAGCGCGCCCTCGCCCACGATGACGGGCGTGATGGGCGTTTCGCTTTTGCCTGTATTAAAGCCAAGCTGTTCCAGTCCGCGCTTGAAGAAGGCGGTATTCTCCCATAGACGCTCGACGAGGCTGGTATCTTCTTCGAGGATGTCCAGCGCGGCTATACAGGTTGCCACGACAGAGGGCGGGTGCGAGGTGCTGAACAGCACGGGACGAGCGCGTTGCAGCAGGAAATCGCGCATATCCTGGCTACAGGCCACGTAGCCGCCCAGCGCGCCGATGCCTTTGGAAAGCGTGCCAATTTGCAGGGCCACGCGACCATCTAGCCCAAAATGGCTGACGCTGCCACGTCCATTTCTGCCAAGCACGCCGCTCGAATGGGCGTCATCCACCATCACAAACGCGCCATATTCCCCGGCCAGCGCCACGATTTCGGGTAAGGGTGCGATATCGCCGTCCATGCTGAAGACGCCATCGGTGACGACCATCACCTTATTCGCTCCCTTTGACTCTTCCAGCACGCGGCGCAGCCCGGCCATATCTTTGTGCGGGAAAACCTTGCGCGGCGACTTGCACAGGCGGATACCGTCGATGATGCTGGCATGATTGAGTTCATCGCTGATAATCATGTCGCCTTCCTGCATCACGGCGGAGATAACCCCCAGGTTCGTGGCATAGCCGGACTGGATGGTCAGGGAAGCCTCGGTATGCTTAAATTTCGCCAGCTTCTCTTCCAGCACGTTATGCAGTGTCATAGTACCTGCGATGGTGCGCACAGAGCCGGAACCCACGCCGTATTGCTCGATGGCTTTGATGGCCGCTTCGCGCAGGCGGGGATGGACGGTGAGGCCCAGGTAGTTATTGGATGACAGGGTGATGACTTCGCGCCCATCTATGACCACGGTGGCTTTTTGCTCAGTTTCCAGCACTCGCGGCAGGTGGAAGACGCCTCTGGCGCGCAGTGAGTCCAGTTCGTTTTTTAAGTATGCTTGCAGTTTATCCATGTTCTCTCGCTTTCAAGAATTTATATGGGTCGCCACATTTTGGGGAAGGGAAATGTGGCGACACTCCACGCTCCGGCAGAGGCTGCGCCCCTGCATCCCGCTTATTAGAAAGTCATGACTATTTTGCCGCAGTCGCCGGATTTCATGATTTCCATGGCGTCATGAATGCGCTCGAAGGGCAGGGTATGGGTGATTACTTGTTTGAGATCGAGCTGGCCGGATTCGAGGATACGGCGCGTGCGATACCAGGTATCAAAGATGTTGCGGCCTGAGATGCCCAGGACGGTGGCACCCTTGAAGATGATATCGTTGGCGAGGTCAAGTTCGATCATGCTTGATGGCAGGCCAAGCAGCGACACGCGGCCACCGTAGCGCAGGGACTTGAAACCCTGGCGAATGGCGCCGGGATGGCCCGACATTTCTAGCACCACGTCCACGCCGAGACCACCGGTAATATCGAGAATCCGTTGGACGGGATCGACTTCGCGCGGGTTGATGGCACAGGTTGCGCCCATAGCGGTCGCCATATCGAGGCGTTTGTGGTTGGGTTCGATGGCGAAGATGGTACTCGCGCCCGATATGCGCGACAGGCCAACTGCCCACAGGCCAATGGGGCCGCAACCGTAGACTGCTACAGTGCGCTGGGCGATTTCACCCTCGTAGGTGGCGTGAACTGCATTGCCAAATGGCTCTTGAATCGAGGCCACGCTGTGGTCAATCTCTTTGCCCGTTTTCCAGGCGACGCTTTCGGGGATGGCGATGTATTCGGCAAACGCGCCATCACGGTCAACGCCGAGTATCTGCACATTGCGACAGACGTGCGCCTGACCCGTGCGGCACTGGTAGCAATGGCCGCAGGTGATGTGCGTTTCAGCCGCTACAAAATCACCGGGGACAAGCTCTACAACTTCATGGCCCGCTTCGACTACTTCACCCGCGAACTCGTGACCGAAGATACGCGGGGTCTGCACGCGACTCTGCGCCCACGCATCCCAGTCGTAGATGTGCATGTCTGTGCCGCAGATCGAAGCTGCCTTCACCTGCACCAGCACGTCACGCGAACCGATGGTGGGGATGTCCACCAGGGCAACCGTTGCTCCAGGCGCCGCCTCCACTTTGAGGGCCGCCTTCATTTTTCCGTTCATATGCTATTAAAGTCCTCCACAGGATTGCTCAGGCATAACCAGCGACAATGCTGATCGTATTACCGTAATTATGCTTCTTTCTATCACGTATTGCAAGCAGTGCGATATATAAGGCCCTTTTCTACTTTCCTCATCCATACTTCACACTCGTATCACTTTTGCCCCGGACAATACGAATTTGACAAAATGTTGAACTTATAATATATCTTAATCATATCAGCGAATTCTCTGGCTTACCCATCGAAATAATCTGCTCATACCCTTACTTTCAGAAAGAATTCCTGGCCATGACGAACAATCAGATGAACGCATCCATTATGACGCGGATGGAATGTGAATGAGTACAACACAAGCGCCTCGCAAGCCCTCGCCAGGCATATCTTCCACGTTCACGCTGGTGAAGTGGCAGTGGCGGCAACACTGGCTGATGCTGTTGTTCATTACGCTGGGGATGATCGCTTCCATTACGCTTGTCTGTACGATTCCTTTGCTCTCAGAGGTTCTACAAACGGCAAGCCTGCGAGATACACTGAGCGCATCACCTGAGAATGGGGAGCTGAGCGTGCAGATTACCTCAAGGGAACTCTCCAATCAAACTGTCCAGACCTTCTTCCCACAAATTAACCGCGCTTTCCAGACGTATCTGAAGTCCAATCTAGCAGGGCCTCCACAGCTTGAGGTGATTACGCCGAATTTCACTTTTCTCTCGCCGGCGCTTCCCTCCACTAATAAAATGACGATTGACGCTACCTCAATGGCGCTTTCGGCCAACCACGTGACGCTGGTTCAAGGACGATTACCACGTGCCAGCAGCAAAGATATCGAAATTGCAATTACACCAGAAGCGGCAAAGCTTTTAGGGATCAAACTCTATGATTCTATTACGTTGCAGTTAAATTTTGTCGGCCTGTCTGCGCCTCCTCCTTACGGGACATTTGTGCCTGCTCAACAAGCTCTTATGCTGCGCGTTGTTGGCCTGTTTCGTGTGCCGGCAGGCGATTCGTTCTGGCATGGACAGAATTTTTTACCACAACTCCCACAGTCCGATGCCGTGCCAATTACATTGTTTACAGCATTGGCCTCAAATCAATCGTTTCTGGCGGCGTTAGATCGCATCGCCACCACGTATAATGAGCCACGAGGCCAGGTGATCTTCACAAGCGTTTCATTTCTCACATGGCGCTATGACCTGAACCCGGCGAGCGTCTCGATCAATCAACTCGATAGCCTCATCAACCGGCTCGAGGCGGTGCAAATTTCTTTCACCAATACCTCTAACTTTAACGGGGAAAGCCTTGTCATCACCGGTCTACCATTTAATAGTTCCACACAACCAGGCCTGCTGGAACAATTTCGTACCAGGCTTTCAACTGCGCGCATCCCCATCGCTCTATTCACCGCGCTGATTCTCGGCCTGCTGCTATTTTTCATAAGTGTGATGATACTCTTACTGCTTGATCGACAGGCAGAGAGCATTATCGTTTTACGGAGTCGGGGAGCCAGCACCATCCAGCTTTTCCTTTCGTTACTCGCGCAATGCGCCGGTCTCAGCATTGTTGCGCTTATAGCCGGCCTGCTGCTCACACCGGCAGCGTTACTGTTGATTGTGCGGCTGACGCTCAGCGCCGCGGATCAAAACGCGCTCGACGTGGTAACGAATGCGCTCGCGCAGTCTTTATGGAGCATACGCTACTATGCGCTGATTACGGCGCTGGCGACCGTTGTGGTGATGAGTCTCGCGCTGCTGGGAATTTCTCGCTTGAACCTGATGACGAGCGGCAAAAACACAGCACGCTATCCACTCTGGCGTCGTCTCAATCTCGATCTTTTCGCTATTGTGATTGCGCTTGTAGGATACGGGTTATCGCTCTATTTCGCTTCAATCCAGCAGCAATTAGATGCGCAGACACAGCTCCTGGTGGCCGGGCCGGTAGCATTCATCGGGCCATTTTTCCTGCTGATGGCGGCAATTTTGCTGGCGCTGCGCGTCTTTCCCTGGCTGTTACAACTGGGAGTCACACTTGCCGGGCGAGGGCATAGCGCAACTCCATTGCTAGCCCTGGCGCAAATCAGCCGCGCCCCGCGAAAATCCTTGCGGATGATCCTGCTGCTGGCTCTCACGATAGCTTTTGCCTTCTTTTCGCTGGTGTTTGCCGCCTCAGAGGGTCAGCGCGCAAATGAGATTGCTTCCTACGAGGTCGGGGCAGATTTCAGTGGAGCCATTCCGATTGATTCTTATGCCTATGCTCCACAACAGGAGGCGGCGCTGTATCGTCGCATTCCCGGTGTGACATCCGCATCTGCCGGATTTGAGGAAGAGGGGAGTTTGACGCCCGTCCCTCCCTACCTTCCACTGCTGTTACGCGCTGTTGATCCAGGTACCTACGCCAATACCGCTTCCTGGACATCCCAGAACTCAGGTCAATCCTTATCGTCGCTGATGGCGAAACTTCGCGCTCAGCGGGACGCAGCCATTACACGTGATTATGTGCCCGCCATTATCGATACGGCCCTGTCCAATGAACTTCCGCTGCGAGTTGGATCGACGTTTACGGTGCTGCCCGATGTGGCTCACCAGTTTAATGCGCTAGTTGGGCAGGTGCGTTACGTAGTGATCGCTAAAGTTGACCATATTTCCGGCGTCAATGAGAGCATTGAGGGCGGCATGTTGGTAGATTACCAGACATTTGCGACAGTGCTGGTAAAAGATGCCGGGACAAACGGCATACATATTACGTCAAATCATATCTGGCTGCGCACCACCGGGGCCGCTGCCAGCGCTATCCGCGCGACACTGACTTCCTCGAATATGCGCCTCGCGTTCCTGTCTGACCGGTATGCGCTGGTACAAGCTCTGCTCGCTGACCCTACGTATAAAAATCTGATCAGCGTGCTGGCATTAGGGGTAAGCGCCGCTTTCTTGCTGGCGTTGTTCGCGAATCTGCTGGCCTCCTGGATTAGCGCTCGCAGCAGGCTCACCAGCTTTGTGGTATTGCGGGCGTTGGGAGCATCCACGCGGGGTATCGCCAGCGTGTTCCTCTGGGAACAGGGCATTGTGTACGCAGCGGCGCTGCTGCTCGGTATCCTCTCCGGCGTTTTGTTGGTGTTCACCTTGGTGCCCGCGCTGGTCATTACGGATATCCCGCTCAGCGCAGGCGTCGTCAATGGGAACAGTATCAATTTTGCCGCTTTGCAATACATCATACCTGTACAGGTAGCGATGCCTTTTTCGCTCGTGATTGCCCTGCTGGTTTTTATTGCCACCTGCGCGATTGCGCTTGGCCTGATGGTCTCCCTGGTACTGCAGCGTTCGATAGGTCATGAACTGCGTTTGAATGATGATGCGCGGCTCGATTTTGCGACGCGCGAAGTCGTATCCACGCCTCGCGCAAAAGCAAAAGTAGTACGGACCAACCGCCCGCGTCTCGCAACACGTTCATCACTGGGACAGTTAACGCTTTTGCTCTTCCGCCGCTCCAGGTTACTAACCCTGTTAGCCGGTGCGACGATAATAGCTGCGGTGGGCATCATGTGCCTGATTCCTCTTTATTCTTCCATCATCATAAATGGCGGACTGCATACGCTCTTACGAGCGACGCCCGCCACATCTCAAATTATGCTTGATGCCTCAACGCAGGCACTATCGACGCGAACACTGAATGGGGTGGAACGGAGTATAGGTTCGCTTGTGCAAAAAGATGTCGGGGCCTATGTTGACCCGACTCATTCCTATACTATCAAGGAGGCTAATTTTCAGCTCGTTAGCCCACCAGCAGGCAGCCAGGTCGGGTCGGTGAACCTGGTAAGCGCTCCCGTTACTCTGGCGGCATCGCATCTGACACTTCTGCAAGGACGAATGCCGGGCAATACCGGAGGTAATATGGAGGCGCTACTCACGCCAGATACCGCGCGCAATCTGAACGCGACTGTTGGTTCCAGGCTAACACTAAGTGTGAGTACTTTCGCGGCCAGACCTCCCAATCCACCTGTCTATCAAACAATCATGCTTAACGTACTTATAGTTGGTTTGATACAAGTGGTACCGGGTGATCCATACTGGCATGGGAATGACTTCCAGCCGACCGCTTCAGGATCGCAGACATTCAGTGATACGCTACTTGTACCAAATGCTTCGTTTCTCGCTGTATTTGACCGGGCTGCCCGTGAACTACAAACCGCTGCAATTTTCACGTCTCAACCATTTGAAATCACCCTGGATTATCAACTGAATACCACGCTACTGGTAGTCGATCAACTCGACGCGTTGATCGGTTCCCTTGCGCACCTGCAAGCTGACATCGCGCAAACATCTGAAAAAGCGCTGAACAGCGTGCCAGCTAACGGAATTGCCACCTTTCCTTATCTGACCCAGGTAGCTATCTTCAATAGCGCGAAAAATACCTTTGACCTGCCGGGTACCCTCTCTCGCTATCGAAGTCGTGTGGCGGTAATCGCCATACCCATCTTCATACTCTCAGCGCTGATTGTCGGGCTAATGCTCTTCTTTGTGAGCCTGATTGCCCACCTGCAAGTTGATCGCCAGGCGGATGCCATTGCTATCTTACGCAGCCGGGGAGCCACTATTAGCCAAATTTTTCGATCAATGGTTTTACTGAGCGTTATACTTGGAAGTATCGCACTGATTATAGGTCCTTTTCTTGCGCTCATCTCGGCAGTTTTTCTTGGAGGGCAAAGTCTCGCAAGTGAGGGGAAAGACGCGCTAAGGTTCGTTACCAGTCAACCGTGGAATGCGCTGCTTTTCGTAAGCTGGTATGCACTGGGAACTGTGTTTGGCGCAATCATCACGCTCATCGTTGCGCTGCGCTACGCGGCAGACATGAATATCTCGGCGTTGCGACGCGAATCATCGCGCGTTACTCACCGTCCTCTCTGGCAGAGATTGCGATTAGATGTCGCGGCAATAGTGATTGCGTTTGCCGGTTACGTCATCTCACTCTATCTCAACAGTACCGAGAAACTGTCGGATACGCGCAGCGTGGTGCTGTTTGCGTCGCCACTGGCGCTGATTGCTCCGCTTTTCCTGGTGATCGGGAGCATCCTGCTCCTTTTACGCCTCTACCCCTTACTTTTAGGACTGGGAGCGCGGCTGGCTAATCGCGGCCAGGGAGCCATCTCGATGCTGGCTTTCGCGCAGATGTCTCGCTCCCCACGCCAGACGATACGCATAACGTTGCTGCTGGCGCTTACCGTGGCATTCGCTCTATTTTCGCTGGTTTTTACTGCCTCACAGGCGCAAAGATCATCTGATATCGCGGCCTTTGAGTCTGGCGCTGATTTTAGCGGGAGCATAGCAGCGCTACCCTCCAACCAGTCGCAAGCTTCGCTTACCGGCGTTACCTCGCTTTACAGGCAACTTCCGGGAGTGATTTCCGCGACAGCCGGCTTTAGCCAGGATGGTTTACTCACACAATCAACTGCCAATATACATATCGCGGTAAGAGCCGTTGACGCCAACACCTTTGCCGGGACCGCGAATTGGACAACGCAAGATTCGTCTCAATCCCTCACTTCTTTGATGGCGCTGCTGCGTCAACAGCAAGCGGAGGGTATACGGCAAGATCGCGTCCCGGTTATCATTGATGCGTCAGCAGCCAGCAATCAAAACCTCCAGGTTGGCTCTACGTTCTCATTAGATATGATCGGTCTACCCGACTATGCTTCGGGGTCGAATGACAGCCAATTACACGGTGTTGTAGTTGCGCTGGTGCAACACATACCTACGGTGAACGAAGGGGCGACTCTGGACGCAAGCGGCAGCACAGCGGCGATAAACGGAGGGATATTGCTGGACTATTCAACTTACGCGATGCTCTACCAGCGCGACAATTCCCTCACATCTGTTGCGCCGTCTGCAACGCCTGTCACCCCACAAACGGCGGTGTTACCCATCAACTACCTGTGGCTACGCTCACAGGATGATCCGGCAACCCTGGCGCATTTGCGCGCTACACTTACCACCTCATCTCTTCGTCTTGACACTCTCTTTGACCGGCGCGCGCTCCTGAATATCCTCAATAGCGAACCACTGTATCTCGATTTGCTGACGGTCTTAACAATCGGGGCGACTATCACCCTCTTGCTGGTGCTAATAGGCTATGTGCTTGCTTCCTGGCAGAGCGCGAAGTTGCGTTCAGGCAGTTTTACGACGCTGCGCTCGCTCGGCGCAACTGCTTTACAGGTAACAAGCCTGTTTTTGCTGGAACAGGGCGTGGTCTTTTTCACAGCGTTGATCATTGGCCTCCTGTTTGGAACAATTCTTGCCACAACCGTTGTGCCAGCGTTGATCTATTCCGACATCCCCATCACAGGCATATTAAGCAACTTGAGCGATAACCAGTTTTATCTCATCCAACATAGCTTTTCAAAGCAGATCGTGATACCACCTTCACTCGGTATCGCCCTCGCGCTGCTGGTAGGTACCTGTCTCACTGCTGTCGGCATGATGGCCTGGACGGTACTGCGTCCATCGCTGGGGCAGGCTCTTCGTCTTAACGAGGACTAAATGATGTACAATATCACATGTACATCGTTGAAACAGGAGAGATAGAATCTGGTTATGCGGCAATTGCGAGGCAGGACGCTTCTGTGGCTCTTTATACCGGGCGCATTACCCGGCACGGCCCTTGACGCGTTCCATGTCTTGAGCGGCGTTGAACGCTATGCATCACCCACTTTGCTGGGAGTAGCATGGTGGGTTCCCTTGCTTTTTGGGGGCGCGGCTGTGGTTATCGGCTATTCACATCCGATGCTCGATCCACTGATGCACCATCGACGCTTCCGGCCACTTTTCAGCAGCGTGTTGGGGCTGGCATGGCTGCCACTAGTTTACCTGATAAGCGCGAGTTTCTTTGATACGCTGACTAAAACCTTGCTTATAGTGCTCGTTTATTGCAACTTCTGGTTGCTGACGGGCAGCGACTGGCAAAACCTGGTATTTTCGCTGGTAACGGCCATTACTGGCACGTTGCTCGAGATGATTCTGGTTGCCGCGGGCGCGTTCGCCTATCTCCATCCCGATCTGCTCGGCGTACCCTACTGGCTTCCTGGTATCTATGCCTGCGCATCGCAGGCATTGGGCGACCTGGGCAGGTCGCTTTACTATGCTTCTGGAGGATTGCATGAAACACAACGAACAACAACCCTGGACGCTTGAGACGCTGCTGGTGCATGGCAGTCGAAAACTTGCCATCTCGCACCATTCCGGCAGGCCGACCGTACAGCCCATCTCGCCCAGCACTACCTACCTGCACGAGGACGCGGAAGCGCTCGACCGCGCCTTTAGCGGGGAGCTTCCATCGGGCGAAAAGGCGTATGTCTACGCCCGGCAGGGCAATCCTAACGCGCAGGCCCTCGAAAATGTGCTGGCAGAGGCCGAGGGAGGCGCGGGAGCAGTGGTATTTGGTTCGGGCATGGCGGCCATTCACGCTGCCGTGCTGACAGCCGGGCTGGTTCCGGGGGCGAAGATATTCATCGCGCGCGACCTCTACGGGCCAACTATCGGGATGCTGCGCTCGCTCTTTTTGCCTTTTGGCGTTGAGGTCTTGCTGCGCGATCTATGCAGCCCTGATGTCGGCCAGATGATTCGCGACGAACAGCCTGATGTAATTTACGCGGAAACGCTCTCCAATCCGCTTGTCAAATTGATTGACCTGGACGCCATCAGCGCCGCCGCGCGCGAAGTGGGAGCCATAACCGTGGTTGACAGCACCTTCACCACGCCCTACCTCCTCAAACCAATTGAACGCGGCTTCGATATCGTGGTGCATAGCGCGACCAAGTATATCAGCGGTCATGGCGATTGCACCGCCGGGGTAATGATCTGCGCTCAAAACGCGCATGTCCAGCAGGCTCACACCTATGCGACTATGCTGGGAGCTATGCTTGGCCCATTCGACGCTTTTCTGGTGTCACGCGGAATGAAAACACTGCCACTGCGCATGGAGCGTCAATGCGACAATGCTCTTGCGGTGGCGCGTTATTTGCAACAACATCCAGCTATCGAGCGAGTCTATTATCCAGGGTTAGCTGACCATCCACACCACGAACTCGCCACACGCTTATTTCGCAGAGGGCGCTTCGGTGGGTTACTGGCATTTGAGTTAAAAGAGCAATCGCGCGCAGCCGCTTTTCGCTTTATGGATAAGCTGCAACTCTGCCTGCCAGCGACTACACTCGGCGATGTCTATACCGAATTAAGCTACCCGCCCATGTCCTCGCACCGCAACCTTACGGTGGCTGAACGCCAGCACATCGGTATCAGCGACGGCTGCATCCGGTTCTCGGCCGGCATCGAAGATGTAGGGGATATTATTCGAGATCTGGAGCAGGCTCTTTAGCAGTTCTCCTCTTTTGTGAATTCCATCGCTACTGGGTATGGCGGATATACCTGCCGGGAACCTTATCTTGCGCTTCGCAACCTTCCGGCGCAGACATGACATGCAGCATATCTGAGTTCGGATCAACAACCAGGTCATTGATTACCGAACGCACATACGGAAACTTGCGAGCAATCTCTTCCGCAGCCGCTTTCTGCCCGGCAGTATGTACGGCTCCGCTCAATCGCACCACGCCAAGTTTCGGATAGACGCCAATGGGGAGATCGCACGTGCGGGGGTCCTGTCCAAGCGCTCGCGCAAGGTCTGCCGCGAGCTGGTCATCACCAACCAGGTTACTTTTGATCTCTAACAGACCCTGCACGCCATATACCTGGTCGCGCGCGATATCAGCGCGTAAGGAGCTTGAAATATTGCCATCAAGATAGAGCACGCCATCCAGTACGCGAATGGTGATACCCTTGAGGTCTACATGCATGGAAGTGAGATCAAACAAAATAGACTCAACCTCCTGTTGCAAGACAGCATCAGAACGGTAAGGTGGAAGCGCGTTCAGGGCATCATCAGAGATGGTAACGATAAGGCGATCGTTCTCCATGCCTGTGACATATTCCGCGCGCAAGAGGATATCCTGTCCTACGCGCACGTTATGCGCCACGATATATGCCAGTTCGCCGTTCTCCGGCTGCGTCGCGACCAGCTTCAACGTGCCTTTCGTGGAAGAACCGGCACGCGCCACGACGCTTTTGCTATCAAAAGCGACCCCTCGCGATGGCGCACCGTAAGCAGCGGCCAGTTCGGCGCGTTTTGCCCCGACCGTCACGCCATCACCCGTCGCCTTTATTACGCTTTCAAAAGGCAAGTATCCCATCTTGCCAAAAAATCGCCCCTGTTTCGCGCCTATATGCATCATTCGACGTGTCGCGGCATCGAAAGTTACGCTCGCCAGGATACCCCCCTCGCCATCGGAACAAAATATAATGGTGCCAAAATGAAATTTAGCCATTTCGGAAATGCGTAGTGCCTTACTCATACAACCAACCTCGCGCTGCAATAAAATGAAAGACAAAAGCGATAGTGTGCCCTGTCCTTATATAAAAGTGTAGCACGTCAGGCGTGTCTATGACAAGCGACGGGTAGTTTCAGGAAGTGAGTTCTGCCTTTTGCCTGCCTTTTTTCTGACATCTTGTTTTAATTTGTATCTAATAACACGTCATTATCTATACATCAAACATAAAGTATCGTAAAATAATTTCAGGGAGAGCGATACTGATTGCGATAGCAAGGAGATGATCCTATGCTTGACGACTGCTCTGAGCTTATAAATAAGAAGCTCGGCAATTACACGATTCGGCAGCTTATTCGTGAAACACAAATGAGTGCGGTCTACTATGGAACAGAGGCTTTTACCAATCATCAGGTGGCAGTGAAAGTATTATTTCCTCCTATCAGGCCCGGCAGCAAAGAGTATAAAAAAATATCTCCTGCGCTTTCAGCGTGAAGCATACCTGATTGCAAATCTTCGGCATCCGTACATTGTACCTATCCTCGCTTACTCTGACATCCCACATCCCTCTCTAACCTGACACCCGCTCAAGCAGGGCAGTTAGCAGTTCAAGAGTACTATGATGACTGGAACAATGGACAATATGAGGCAGCATATTCTATACTTAACCCAGGATATCAAAAAAGCTACCCTTATCAGCGATCACTCTACGCACGCGTTCACTATTCCTGCATCTCTTTCGGGCAAGTTACTGAAATTTCTTCAAACAGGGTGCAGGTAGACATTACAATCAACCAGATAGAAGACAAACCATCTGACAAAGGAACGGCCATCAACGTTTATAAGGGCTACTTTCTAGCGCAACAGATCGGCTCTAAATGGTACATTACGCCAGTTGAGCTGCCATTGATATCTTCTAATGGCTCGTGTACGAAGCCATGATGGATGTTCGCTTGAAACTTGAGGAAAGCATCATGACCGAATACGCCTGTTATATCGAACACTATCCGCATCGATTGCCACATAACGACAGGGCCGAATTGCGTCCATGCGGGCATTATGCGTGTCCGCCGCACACCATCACCTATTATGGCACGGGCGACGACGATGAACTGGTGGGCGACTACTGCATAGTCTGTTACGCGCGCAAATTCCCGCAGCACTGCCCTGATCGTTTAATCCTGCAAGCGGTGTTGAAGGAACAGGCAGCCGAATAGTCACCAGGTACTGCCGGATGTACCTTTCAAACGAACCAGTGCCTGTCATCCTGAGCGCAGCGAAGGATCTCTCGTCGGCTAGACACAGATCCTTCGCTGCGCTCAGGATGACAGGCACAGGAGACAGAGGCGTTGCGAAAAACTTACCCGTGTAAGCCCGCATGCTCGTCCTGGTACGCTACACAGACAACCGGCTGCTTTCCTGCCGGGCGATACCGAAAATGCTCTCCATCGCGTCTGGCGCGTAGCGGGCGACGATGGCTTCGGTGATGGCGTTGGCGCGGCATATTTCGCCGAACATGCTGGCGCTGATGCGCGGGGTGCGTTCCTGGGTGCGCGGGTCGAGTTCTATCAAGCCGAAGCGCACACCCCAGCCTTCCGTCCACTCGAAGTTGTCTACCAGTGTCCAGTGCAGGTAGCCACGCACGGGGATGCCTTCGCGAATGGCTTGATGCACCAGTGCCAGGTGCTCCAGGATGGCGCGCGGGCGGCGATCATCGAGCGTATCGCTAAATCCATTCTCGGTGATGTATAGAGGCTTGTTGCCGCGAGTCCTGCGATAGACCGACTGAAGTACGCGATAGAGGCCCTTCGCGTAGATTTCGCCAAAATTATTTGCCAGGCCGGGGTCGTTGCGAACCGCGCCGGGGAGAGCGAAACGCCGCCCGAACATTTCGGCCGGGCGTGTCGGGTCGAAACGCACCAAATCTCGGGTATAGTAGTTGACGCCGTGAAAATCGCGCGTGCCAGCCGCTCCCTTGATGGGAGCAAGAAGTAGATTGAATGGAAAGATAAATTTTCCGGTTTCACCACCCTGTAATGGCGACCAGTTGAAAAAGGTATTCTGCAAACCGGCGGCGGCGCGGTCCAGCGGCACAAGCTGGCTGGCGGGGTCAAAGAGGCGATAATGCAGGCAGCAGCCAATCTGGGACTGCGGCTGAATGTGATAGATGGCGTGGAAAGCTTCGACATGCGCCTGCATCATATTGCGCAGCACGCGCATAGCACGCATCAAATCTTGATCGCCCGGGGGATACTCGCCGAACAAGTAGCCCAGCACAGCATAAATATTCGGCTCGTTGATGGTGATCCAGAAATTGCACAGGTCTTGCAGTTTTTCAACTACATACGACACGTACCGCACAAAGTAGCGTATATTTTCGACCTTCGTGAATCCGCCGCGATCCGCAAACCACAACGGATCGGTGAAGTGATGCAGCGTGACAAGAGGCTTCATATGCCGTCTATGCAAATCTGCCAGCATCTGACGATAACGATCAATGGCGGCGCTATCCCAACGGCCTTCCGACGGCTCAACACGGCTCCATTCGATGCTCAGCCGTAGAGCATTATTTTCCATCTGCTCCGCCAGGCTGAAATCCTGCTCGGCCTCCTGCCACCAGTTAGCGGCATCCCCGCTTGTCTCACCTGTAAGAGTACGCCCGGACTGTTCCCAGCGATACCACTGATTGTTGGTGTTGCTCCCCTCGCATTGATGGGAAGAGGATGCTGTCCCCCACAAAAAGCCATCAGGAAAACGCAGAATACGCTGACCACGCTGCAATGCCATACCGTGCAACTCCTCGACTTTGAAAGATGTTCATGGTAATGATATTGTACCATACACATCCCTTTTGATAGCCAACTACTCCAGAGTTATTATAGGAAGAGAAGCAGCAAAGCAGAGAGCAGGGCAATTTCGATTGCCCTGCTCTCTGCTTTGCTGCTTCTCTTCCTATCTACTCCCTGATGCCCCTCGCGGGCAGCGGCCGCACCAGCGGACTCATGACAGGCACATCCTTTTTGCCGCGTGGCAGGCGCTGGCGCACGAGGTAGTTGGGGGCAACGGCAAGGTCGCCCTTCTCCAGCGTGACATCTTCGCCGAAACGGTTGAAGAAGGATAGCTCGAAGTTGGGGGTTTCGCCGAGCGCGCCGTGAGGACAGACCTCCACGCAGTCGCCGCAGAAGATGCAGCGATCAAGAGCGAAGGCGTAGCGTTTGAGCGTGCGTTCGGCCATCATCAGCGAGCCAGTCGGGCAGACTTGCACGCACGCGCCGCAGGAGACACAGTCGGTATCGTGCAGGCTAACGTTGAACGGCGTGGAGACGATGGTATCGAACCCTTTGCCGAACATACCGTAACAGTCTGGGCCGATCACATCATGGCAGACGCGCACGCATTGAGTGCAGTTGATGCACTTGTTGGGGTCGCGCAGGATGAAGCTGTGCGACAGGTCAAGCTCGTAGTCGTGGTAGTCGCCCGGCTCGCCATCGTGGAAGCGGTTATCTGCCAGTCCATGCTCGATGCTGTATTTTTGCAGATCGCACTGTCCGGCTGCCGGACACGCGCACTGCAAGCAGCGAGCCGCCTCGCGTTCCGCCTGCTGTTGCAGGTAGCCCAGCTCGATCAACTCAAAGCTGCGCTTGCGCTGCTCATAGGGCAACATCGGCATCTTGACCTTCGGTTCGACCGGTTTGTATGGCACGATATCGAAGAGATCGGGCTTGCGCTCTTCCAGTTCCAGGCGGCGAGCCACCTCGTTCATGTCTTCTCCATTGAGGAAGGCATGGATAGAACGGGCTCCGAGTTTGCCCTGGGCTACGCATTCGATGATCGTCTTCGCGCCCATCTGCGCATCGCCGCCGGCAAAGACACCGTAGCGATCGGTCATATAGTTAAATGGGTCGGTCTCAATGGTTGTGCGTTTGCTCCATTTCACCCCCGACTTCTCATCCAGCACAGACTTATCTGGATTCTGACCGAAGGCGGGAATGATGGTATCGCACTGAATCACAAATTCTGAACCAGGGATAGGCACAGGGCGGCGGCGACCGCTGGCATCTGGCTCGCCCAATTTGTTTTTGATGCATTCGATGCCCGCTACTTTGCCATTCTCGACAATGACCTTCGTCTGCTGCACATAAAACATCAACTCTGTGCCTTCAGCTTCGGCATCTTCGATTTCTTCTGGCGTCGCGGTCATCTCTTTGACGGAACGGCGATAACCGGTGTGAACTTTCGCGCCCAGGCGCAGCGACGTGCGCGTGCAGTCAAAGGTAGTAAAGCCGCCGCCAAACACGACTACCTCGCGCCCTTCTTTGACGGGAACGGGTTTGCCCTCAACCTTGTCCGCCAGGAAAGCGATGGCGTTGATTACGCCTTCCGCGTCTTCGCCGGGAACGCTCAACGGATTGCTCGTCCAGGCGCCAATGGCGAGGTAGACGGCATCAAAGCCCTGCGCGAACAGATCGTCGATGCTGAAATCCACGCCCAGTTTCACATTGGATTGCAGGTCAACGCCCAGGTCCCAGACATGCTGGAGTTCGCGATCCATCACGTCCTTCGGCAAACGATACTCTGGAATGCCATAACGCAGCATACCGCCTGGCTGCGGCATCATCTCGAAAACCTTGCAATAATGCCCTTTCAATGCCAGGTAGTAGGCGCATGTGAGACCACCAGGGCCGGAGCCTACGATAGCAATTTTTTTACCGGTTGACGGGTCTTTTGGATAGGGATGCGGAGGGTCGAGCAGGCATGTCTCAGCTGCGTGACCATGCATTCGACAGATGGCGATTTCTTCTTCCACCAGCGCGCGGCGGCAGGCTTTCTGGCAGGGCGCGGGACAGGTCAAGCCGAGAATGTAGGGAAACGGCAACACCTCTTTGACCAGGCGCGCAGCTTCCTTCATCGAACCCTTAGCGATCAATTCCAGGTAGCCGGGGATATCGATGTGCGTCGGGCAATCCACCTGGCACGGAGGCTGGCAATAAGCGTTATGGTCTGAGAGCAGCAATTCCAGGTTGGTGCGACGAATATGAAACAGTTCATCCGATTTCGTGCGCACTACCATGCCTGGCATGGCCGGTGTGGTACACGATGGAAGCGGCTGGCTCACGCCTTCGATATGCACCAGGCACATACGACAGGCCGCCGTCGGCTCCAACTTCTCATCATCGCACATATTAGGAATATCGGTAATGCCGTTGTCGTTCGCCACGCTCAAGAGGGTTTGGCTCTCATAAGCTGTCACAGTTTTCCCATCAATGGTCAGTGTGAAGCCGGGATGTCCGGTGTCGTTGCGCGGCATTACTGCATGCGCATCATGCACAATGGGAGAGAGATTATCTCGGATCGATATTGCCATATATATTACCTCTCGTAGACACAAGGCGCGATAAGTACGCCTCTACTTTTTTTAGGGCAAGACATGTTTCGTGACAAAACGATGCGCGCGCACGGGAATACAGGTGCCTGTCGGGCACTGCTGCTCCTGAATGTGCATGCGGAAGTGTTCGAGCCAGTAGAGTTTCGCCGTTTTGAGTGAATTTGGCGCATGTATTCCAAAGCCGCACAGCGAGCCATCTGGTACATAGTGCGCAAATTCATCCAGCACATCCAGGTCGTTATTGGCGCCCAGATCACTGATGATACCTTCCAGAATGCCGGTGATGCGTTTCATACCCAGACGGCAAGGCACGCATTTCCCGCAGGACTCCTTGCTCAGATAGCGACTGCGCTCCATGGCCCATGCTACCATACAGGTATTGGCCGGCAGCAATTCGATGATACCGGAACCTACAATCGCGCCAATTTCTTCCAGCCTATCAAAATCGAAGGGTGTATCCAGCAGCGAGGTCGGCAGCGCGCCGCCCTCCGCGCCGCCGACGACGACCGCGCGCAGTTCGCCTTCTGCCCGGTTAAAGCCCGCGTGACGCAGTATCTCGCGCAGCGTAGCCCCGAAAGGCACCTCAACCACCTTCGGCTCGCTGTCAGGCACGTAATCGTAGATGGTCAGGACTTTGGTGCCGCTCGTTGTAGCGCTTCCCACGCTGGTGAAGGCTTGCGGCCCATCGCGCACGATAACGGGCACGTTTGCCAGCGTCTCAATCGAGTTGACAACTGTGGGTCGATCCCACAGGCCAGCCTGGGCAGGGTAAGGCGGTCGCTGTTCGGGCATACCGCGCCGCCCTTTAATCATGGCGATTTGCACGGTTTCTTCGCCGCCCATGAAACCAATATCGACGCCCACCACGTTAATGGTGCAGTTAAACTCGGTTCCTAAAATATCGCGTCCAACGAGATTGGTGTCTAACGCTTCCTGTAGCGCTCGCTGCACCGAGGCTATCCCTTCAAGATACAGGCTGCTTGTGAAGAGATACGCTTCCGACGCGCCCACCGCGTAGGCCGCCAGCACGATGCCCTCGATGACCTGGTGGGGGTTGCGCTCCAGCATGGTGTGCGCCGCCAATGATCGTTCGTCGGCGTCGTAGGCGTTACAGATCACGTAGCGGGTATCGTCTGGTTGCTGACTTACGATACGCCACTTTTCCCCGGTGGGGCGACCGGCGCCGCCACGCCCGCGCAATTGAGCGTCCAGCACGTGCTGGATAACCTGTCGCGGAGGTTGTTGGCGGATGGCTTTTTCCAGCGCGGCATAGCCACCGGCGCGGCGGTATGCCTCGAGGGAGCGCACGTCAGGCTCGCCTCGCCGCCGGATTACACGATAAGATGCATCAAATTCAGGCATTGGGCTGCCTCACATGATTAATATTCCCATACATACCGCGCGTCGCGGGTGATAGTCCACGTATGGGTTGGTCGTCGCGTTTTATGCCTTTAATGGCGGGAGCAGGCTTGAATTTGGGACTCATAGTGGCGATACCGAAGAGATCGCTCAAATCCACGCCGCGCGCCTGTACGATACGTTTGGCCGCCTGTAAAGGCAGGTAGCCATAGGTATCCATTACGGCGTCCAGCAGCGATGAGAGCGCGCCCGCTTCCTGCGACCAGTTTGCCAGCAAATCGTCAACCTTGCTCAGGTCTATTTCCGGTTCCAGGTAATCTTTCACCGGCATAGACACGCAGGGAGCCACAGGCTTATCATGATATTCGGTCGCATACTCAGAGATGCGCTGCGTGTAGTAACCTGCTTTGGATGCGCCCGTAGCCGGGGGCATTTTGTGGGTGCCAAACTTCTCTGCCCCGTCGCGCACGTAGGAGACGAACCAGGGTCGCTCTTTCCACCTGTGCATCGGTTCGAATTCGATGGTAATCGCGCGCGGCGGGCAAGCTTTTTCGCAGAGCAGGCACGACTCGCATTTCAGGTTATAGTCGGTTTTTAGTCCCTCTTCCGCGATCAATTGAATCAACCCGCGACTGCGCGGGGGAAGCTTAGGCTTGTCGTAGGGATAATACCGCGTTACTTTGGGCCGGAAGAGGTGACTAAAAGTTAGCCCCATTCCGCTCAGGATTCCACGCATCGGCTACACCTCTATTTCCTTTTCGCCACGCACTTTCAAGCCCTGTTTGGCGATTTTTTCGCGCAATTTGAGGATACCTTCGATCAATGCTTCTGGACGCGGCGGGCAGCCAGGCACATATATATCCACCGGCACGATGGTATCCACTCCCTGGACGGTGTAGTAGCTATCATAAAATTCGCCGCCGGAGTTCGCGCACTGGCCCATGCTGAGCACCCATTTGGGTTCTGGCATCTGCTCCCACAGCAGGCGCAGGCGCGGCCCCATCTTGACCGAAACCGTGCCGGCCACAATCATCAGGTCGGCCTGGCGCGGGCTGGACCTGAACACTTCTGAGCCGAAGCGCGAGAGGTCGTAGTGCGCCTGCGCGCTCGCCATCATTTCAATGGCGCAGCAGGCCAGACCATAGCCAAGCGGCCAGACAGATTTTGAACGCGCCCAGTTCTGCGCCCATTGCAGCATATCTATGAAGCTGGTGAGCTGAACCGGCAACTCCTGATCGCCAGGAATGTACTCATGGGGGCCTTTCGCCATAACAATTGGCACAGGTCTGGATCGCCTATTCCCATTGATTTTTGTATCGCTGCTCATAATGTAATAACTCCCATGCAAAGGTTTAGCAGCACCTGTTGCCCGGTTGATATATTCACAGAGTGTAAAATGAGAAAGGAGTCCGGTATGTTCCGTCTCCTAACCTGTCGTAATTATAGCACGTTGCGCCACAACTGACCACATGCCGGGAAGTGGCTTTTTTTGACGGGTATCCCTGATATCAGGTATAATTAGCGCCAGCATACCTGTCACTTTTTTGGAGACTACCAACAATGAGAGATCCAGCCGAGCAACTACATCGCATTCAGAACGCCATAATAAAAATCACTGAGTACGCGAAAAAAGGAAGACGAAAATTTGACACTCAAGAAGAAATTCAGCTTAGATATTGTCTGGGAAACAGCCACAGTCGGCATTCCCGATCTGGCTGTTAAAATTCAAGCACTTTTAGAGGATAATTTATAGAAGGAGACATCCACTTTGGGTACATACACAATCACCGTATTGCCCGGAGACGGCATCGGGCCAGAGGTTATTGAGCAGGCTGTGCGCGTGCTGCACACCATTGGCGAACGCTACCAGCACACGTTTCAGATGCATCATGGGCTAGTTGGTATAGCAGCAATTCAGGCCGAAGGACAGGCAATTTCTGACGCTACTATGGAATTATGCCAGGGAAGCGACGCGGTTTTATTTGGCGCGGTCGGGGGCATAGCAGGGTACGAGGGGTCAAAAACGCAGGTGCGGCCAGAAAACGCCCTGTTGCGACTGCGTAAAGAGCTTGAGCTTTTCGCCAATTTGCGCCCGGTACGTCCATTTAAGGCGCTGCTGAATGCCTCTACGATTAAGCCGGAAGTTTTAGCAGGCACGGATTTGCTGGTCGTGCGCGAATTGACGGGAGGGCTGTATTTCGGTAAGCCCGGCGAGATCCGGGAGACGCCGCAAGGGAGAGAAGCTGTCGATACCATGTTTTATACCGAACATGAAATCGATCGCATTGTGCGCGCGGCCTTTGACCTGTCGCGGAACCGGCGCAAAAAAGTCACCTCGGTCGATAAAGCCAATATACTGAATACGTCGCGCCTGTGGCGACAGGTTGCCGAACGGGTCGCGGGCGAATATCCCGACGTGGAGATCGACCACCTGCTGGTGGATACGTGCTCTATGCAACTTGTGCGCCACCCCACAGCCTTCGATGTCATCGTCACCGAGAATACCTTCGGCGATATTTTGACCGACGAGGCGGCGATGCTGGCCGGTTCGATGGGTATGTTACCGTCCGCCAGCCTGGGAACGCGGCAGACCGCGCACGGGTTATTTGGCATGTACGAACCCATTCACGGCTCCGCGCCCGATATTGCAGGGCAGGGCAAAGCCAACCCCATTGCCGCCATTCTTACAGTCGCCATGATGCTACGCTATTCCTTCGGACTGCACCGGGAAGCCGACGTAATCGAAGCCGCGGTGGAGCAAGTCATCGAGGCGGGCTACCGCACCGAGGATCTGAAAGAGGCTGGCAAACCAGTAGTTGGAACGCAGGAGATGGGCAGGCTGATCGTGGATGCGTTGTCGTAGTAAATCCGCGAAGGAATTAGTAACTGTCTTACAGCGAAAATCAAGGATGTGTTGTGCAATCTGCAATCACTGGTTTTTTGTTATTGAGCCTTGCGCGCAATCGCCATCAGATGGGCGCTGGCTCCAAGCAGTGATGGCTCCTGCTCGATTCGGCGCATAAGCGCTAGAAAGCGTTCGCGCTGCTCATGGTCATTGAAATTATCCATCACATATCGTGAAAGCCACAGAGGGCCTTCGATTGGCAACGTCTTCTCGTAGAGAAACCCGCCCTCCCTTACCTCGGCCTCGAGTTCTTGCGGATGGTGGAAAAAGGCGGTCGTGAAATATGCCGGGTGGTTTGTCGGGTTCCGGTGTTGTCCATCTGTCAAATCACGCTCGACGATTGGCGGGAAGGCGGGAGTATCGAACAATCCCAGGCGCAGGCCATCAAACAAAGAGGCAAAGCGAGAAATTACTGCAGCGAATAGAATACCGCCGGGTTTGAGAATACGATGCGCTTCACGCAGCGCAGCGAGACGGTCTGCGCGTTGAGTCAGATGGTACATCGGCCCCATTAAAAGCACGACATTCACGCTTGCGCCTGCACGCTTCACATTGCGAGCGTCACCTACCTCTATCTCTGCAATAGGAGCATCGGGTTGCGAAATGGAAGCCTGTCGCGCCAGTTCTACGTGCAGGGGAGTGACATCGATGAGATGCACTTCATAGCCCTGTTTCGCGAGCCAGCAGGCATACACACCAGGGCCACCGCCAATGTCGAATACGATTGCAGGCGGCGGCGGCGCGTACCGCGTGATGATTTCCTGAGTGCGAGCCAGTTCAATCTGACTCGCGCCTTGAAGCAAACGCCGGGATTCATACCCACTGGCATAATGCTCTAGCATCTCAGGCGGAACAGAGGAGGAAGCATCATTTGAACCGGCCATGAAAAACCTTTCAGAGTTAGCCCATCATAGGTTTGGGGCAAGAACCCATCAGGCGCAGCTTCTCCAGCGCTTCGGCAACCTGGCGTTTAAGAGACGCCGACTCTTCGCTTTCTGGTTGCTGCGCGTTCTCGCTGAGCAGCTGGAGTTTCGCTTCCAGTTCAGCAATTCCATTGAGAAGTATTTGTCGCTGGACGTACCAGCGCGTTACGGCGCGTTCAACACCCATATGATGCTCCCTTTGTTATCCTGCATAATTACCAGGGCGGGGGCAAGCCCCGCCCTTCACTGGTAGGTTTTTCAGACAAGAACCGGCCAGCTGGGAAGTGTCATGCTGAGCGCAGCGAAGCATCTCTCGCCGGGCCGCACGCAGATGCTTCGCTGCGCTCAGGATGACACTTCTGGCGACTGCCTGTTTTACAAAACCTCCCAGTGAAAGGCAGAGCCGCCGCCCCTACCATACACGAAAGAAGCGCGACATCAACTCGTACAGGGTAGGGGCGGCGGCTCTGCCCCCGCCCTGGTCGCTGGTCGACCTGGTCCCCGCCCTGGTCACTTTCCGGGCGAAAACGAACCACAACTCTATACAGTTGCGCCGTAGACGAGCGACTTGAGAATGTTGAGTAGTTCTTCATCCTGGTAGGGTTTGACGACATAGGCGCTCGCGCCCAACTGCATCGCGCGTTGCTGGTGTTTGGCTGCTGCGCGGGAGGTCAGTATCACCAGGGGCAATGTGCGGTATTGCTCCTGCGCGCGTACAGTCGCCATTAACTCGTAGCCATCCATGCGCGGCATTTCGATGTCGAGCAAGACAGCAGCCGGAGTTTCGCGCGAAATAATTTCCAGCGCTTCCACGCCATCGCGAGCCAACTGCACATCCCATCCATTCTGCTTGAGCATATTACCCACAACGCGGCGCACGCTGGGACTGTCATCCACCACCAGTATATGCTTGCCGCCAGCGGCGATCTGCTTGACCGGCGTTGTTGTCACCGTTGTGCCGCGTGACGCGGGAGCTTGAGCTACCGGCACAGCAGCGCCCGCGAGAGCAACTGCATTTTGCGCAGCCGACGCGGTTCCCCTTTCACGTCGCAGAAGTGAAGAGGTGGGAACGTTAAGCGCGAAGCTTTGCGACCCGGGACGCGGCGACAGCAATTCGATCAATTCAAGGATCAGAATCACACGTCCATTACCCAACACGGTGCCACCGGCTATGCCATGCACATGCCTCAAGTGTGGCCCCAGGTTCTTCATCACCACGTCCAGCTTGCCCCGAATGCTGTCTACCACCAGCGCGACGCGGTGGCGATCGGTACGCACCAGCAATACAGGCGCTTTTACATCGGGAGTACTTTCTGGCAGATCCAGGAGTTGAGAAAGCATAATGAGCGGGTAGAGATCGTTCTGCACGAGAATGGCGGCGCGACCGCTCGACGCAGACTGTTTGAAATTATCCAGGCGACCAATGGCCTCAACCATAACAGTGGGAATAGCATACTGGTTTTCGCCAACCGTCACCATCATGGTACTTTGAATAGCAAGGCTGGTAGGAAATTTCATGGTGAAGGCAGTCCCATGACCAGGCGTTGACTCTACCTCGAGCGTTCCACGCAGGCGAGAGACGCTATCGCGCACGACATCCAGGCCGACGCCACGCCCGCTTTCTTCACTCAGCACTTCGGCAGTCGAAAAGCCAGGGCGGAAGATCAACTCGATAATATCGCTTTCGCTCAACTGCTGGTCAGGAGTGATAAAGCCACGCGAGATAGCCGCGTTGCGCACGCGCTCGGGGTCAATGCCCGTGCCATCATCGCGCACCATAATGACGACCTGGTTTCCTTCATATGCCGCCGAAAGTTTGATCTGACCCGCAGATGGTTTACCGCGCTCCAAGCGCGCCGCCGGCGTTTCGATAGCATGGTTCACCGCATTGCGCATGAGGTGCAGCAACGGGCCAGCAATTTCCTCGATAACCGTGCGATCAACCTCGGTTTCCTGGCCCTCTAACACGAACTCAAACTCTTTATGTTGTTTAAGGGCCACAGCGCGAGCCGTGCGATACAGGCGCGGGATCATGGTTGACAATGGCACCAGGCGCGCTTTCATCAAGCGGTCCTGGAAGGTGGTATTGAGGCGACTTTCGCGACTGAAGACACCCTCACAATCACGAATGATTGTATCCATTTCATTGCTGAGGGTGGTCATGTCTGAGATGCCTTCGCTCAGACCGCGAGCTAACTGGTGAAACTCCGTATAACGGTCCAATTCCAGCTCGTCAAATTCGGCCATGTAAGATGGCTCAACACGGCCATTGGCATTCTTCGCGCCATTATGGCCATTGATGCCGCTATTTCCTTGACCCGGCATCACCTGAACAGAGCGCCCACTGGGCAGCGTGGCAGCCTCGAAACGGCTCTCCAGTTTCTGACCTACGTCACGCAAGCGGTTACTACTCACCCCGGCATCCGAAACCAGGCGTACTAAGCGCTGCAATCGTTCTTCGAGAATGCTGCGGTTCACCAACAATTCGCCAAAGAGATTTACCAGTTCGTCGAGCTTGGTCAATGGTACACGCACACTGAGGTCGCCGCGAGCCATCTGCTGCATCCCCGCCACGTCGGCATTCGCCAGGTTTGCATCGACCACATTTTTAGCGGTCGCCTCCTGCAAAATCACGGATTCGCTCGCTTCTATATCCGCCTCAAGCTCCTCATTCATGACGCTCGCGAGAGCCGGTTGTTCGCCCAGGATTTGATTGTAGCGTTTGCGCAACAACTCCACCGCCGCCGCGCTCTCACTACTCGCGCCCTTTTCGTTGATAAGCACATCAAGAGCTTCAGCCGTATCCAGAATAATACTGAGTACGTCAGGTGTGATGGGAATAGTTTCTTCCATCACGCTACCAAGCAAATCCTCTGAGATATGGCAAAGATCAGCAATGGCGCGAAAGCCCATCATACCAGCCGCGCCTTTTAGCGTGTGTGTTGCGCGTCGTATACCTTGAATTGGTTCAAGATCGGTCGGAGACTTTTCAAGGCTGGCAACGAACATACTGATGGTTTGCAGGTGCTCTTCTGCTTCCAGCTTGAAGATCTCTGCTGCTTCCTCACCAAAGTCCGCCGCCAGGGGCGAAATATACGGAGTCGCTAGCGCAGATTGAGAAGACTTCGCAGACAATGCAGGTAGTGATGAGGCAGCCGATTTAGACAGCGGAGCCTGTAGAGCTGCCGCCTGGTCGATAAAGGTCGCGCCTGGAGTCTCGTCCGCTTCGCCGGTGAGCGTACTGAGAAATTCACTACGCACGGCAATTTCGATTTCCTGGCGCAGACGAGCCTCAAGCTCCTGCAGCGATTCGCTTATGCCTGTGCCAACGACACTTTCTTGCAACTGCCGTCGAGCCTCAAATTCCTCGCGCAATTCGCCACGAATTTGTCGCTCTAACTCCGCGCGTGTAGCCACTGTGGGCGGGTGGTGTTTGTATTCTTCGCGGAGCCGGGCTTCGATCTCTGCCCGCAGCTCGGCAATATCGGCATAGCGTTCAAAGGTAACACGCTCGTGTACGGTATCGCGCGATACTTGCTTCTCCCAGGGACTCCAGGGCTGGCCGGATGGAGCTACTTGCAATTGATCGATGGCTTCGCCGCAAGCATCTATCGAGGATTGCAACTGCGCCATGCTTGCCTGCATCTGCTCACCGGTCATTTCAACATTGCCGGTCATCTGCGCCAGCAGCTCCAGCACCTTCTTCATTTTGTTGTTCGCCACCCACATAACCGAGAGGGGCAAATACCGTCGCACCTGCTCTGGACTATTGCGCAGGTTCAGGCCCATCGCTTTGCCCGCCCATTCCTCCATGCGGTCGAGCGCATCTTTAGAACCATCCAGAAAACCTTTGAACTCGGTACGTTGCGCTTCGACAACCGTAGCCGCCAGACGCAATTGCGTCAGTGTTCGCTTGAGCGATGCTGCCTGTTCTTCCAGAACCTGCGCATCCTCTTGCATCTTATGGTAGATTTGCGCTACAGAAGACCCATCCGCCGCCATGGGCACAATTGCGCCGCGTTCGCTCGTTAGCGGTACAGGGACATTTCCACTGGAACGCGCCGCTTCCAAACCATGTGCTGGTTTATGGATTGGAGGAGGAATAGTTTCGCGCTCATCTACAACCGGTGGCATTGGAGTAACAGGAGGGCTATCTGAAATGCGCTGCGAAGGTGTCGCCAGCATCTCCAACGCGCTCGGCCGGGTCGGCTCGGAAAATGCTGTTGCGTTAGCCGGCAATGGTTGCCGGGGCTGCGTATCTTGCTGGATGCGCGCGTCAGCATTTGATGCGGGTACCGGGTCTTCCGGCCAGGACACATCTTCACCGACAGAGGTGCCAGGGGTGCGGAAAGAAGCCAGCATTTCATCCAGCGAGGAAATAGAGGAAGACAGACTTGATGACGCAGGCGCTTCGACCTGCGTTTGTGCGGTTGGTGATACAGGCGCATCGCCCTGAGCGGCAGTTGCGCGGGCCGCAAGTTCTAATTGCGACCGGTAGTGCGTGTAATCGGCGTCATCTTCAGCAATAACAGCGTTCTCGTCGATACCTTTGTGAATGCCATCAACCAGGCGATGGACGCGCGCAAGAGAACGATGCAGCAGACCCAGAGTAGGCGGATCGAGTTTGGCTAAATTATCGAGTACGTCACACAGGATATCCTCCATGCCATGAGCAACATGAGCCAGACCCGGAAAATCCATCATAGACGCAGAGCCGCCGATGGTGTGGGCGCGACGATAGCTCTCCTCAAGAGCCTCCATGTCATCCGTTGACTGCGCCAACCGTCCGAGATTTGTTTCGATTTCGGGCAAATAACTGTTTACCTCTTCGATGAACGAATCGAGGACTGAGAGTTTATCAAAAGTATTCGACATGATGCGCGCACCCACTCATTCTTGCTTAATTACTGTCCCAGGTAGCCACTATTCGGAAAAGGCACCTGGTCCTGACTAAATCCAGATTGATTGTGTCCGGGGTTTCGCGGACGCTGACGCTGGTTAGGCCCTGTCTGGGAATGTGATAGACCAAAGTTCTGCTGGGGAGGAACTCCGGGTGTCATCTGATTGGCAGGGGGTACGTAGGATTGATTCTGGTTCCCAAATCCCTGGTCATTGACATCAAACTGACCATCAAAATTTTGTTGATAGTTGAAGTCACCCTGGTCACCGGAGTGTTGTCCCATGCCTCCATTAAATGATGGCATTCCGGTCTGGCTGCCAAATTGCTGCCCACTAAACTGCTGCCCACTAAACCCTTGCTGACTATCATTTCCACGCCCATCAAAACCCTGCTGGCTACCATAGGCCTGCCCGCCAAACTGTGGAGCAAAACCAGGCTGCGAACCGAAATCCTGCTGGGTGTTAAGGGCATACTGGTAGGTACCCGCGTTATCGGACTCTTGCGGCTGCGGCAAAGAGAGGAAGTCAGACGAAAAGCCCGAATTCCAGTCATTGTTCATAGCCATATCTTGCTGGTAATACTGGTCGCCGTTGCCCACCGGCAAAGCCTGCATCTGGTTCATTTCTGGGAAAACATCCACCATTTGATTCGCGCGTTCTGGCAAGCGGAAGGTCGAGACCGAGGCACGTAACTGATCGGCAAGTTCCGCCAGATAACTGACGCTCATCGATGCTTCCTGCGTACCGATGTTCGTCTGGCGCGTGGTTTCCGAAATCTCGCCCATAGCAACCGCCACATTTTCAGATACCTGAGCCTGCTCATTGGCGGCGTTGGCGATGTCTTCGATCATCTGCGCCTGTCTTTCCACCGCAGTATAGATGGAATTCAGAGCGCGGCCAGCATCATCGGCAAGCGACGACCCCTTGACCACTTCCTGGGTACTATCTTCCATAGCGACAACGGCTTCATAGGTATCGCCCTGAATACTCTTGACGAGGGTCTCAATACGTTTTGTCGACTCGGTTGAACGTTCTGCCAGCAAGCGAATCTCATCGGCTACAACCGCAAATCCTCGTCCATGCTCACCGGCCATAGCGGACTGGATGGCGGCGTTCAGGGCCAACAGGTTCGTCTGGTCAGCGATATCTTCGATGATACGAATGATTTCACTGATCTCATTGGAACGCTCGCCGAGGCGTTTGATCTTCTTCGAGGTTTCCTGCACATTTTCGCGAATGAGTACCATTCCCTCAATTGATTGGCGCACCGCGTTCTGACCGACGTTGGCGTTGCGCAACGCATCCTGGGCTGCTTCCGCGCTCAAGCGAGCGTTATGAGCAACATTCTGAATGAAGGTAGCCAGTTCTTCCACTGCCTGCGTGGTCTGGGAGATCTGACCTACCTGCATCTCTGAGGCGTGCGCCAGATCGGCGGAACGATCAAGAATGCGGCGCGTACCGTTCGTAACTTGCACGGCAGTAGCCTGCACACGTCCGACGACTTTCGCCAGTTCCTCGATCATATAGTTAAACGAATCGGCCAGCACGCCTAGCGTATCAGGCGTTACCTCGGCCTGGACACGCAAATCGCCATCACCTACCGCGCTTACTTCCTGAAGCAGTTTTTCGATCTGAGCTTGCAGGGCCGCGGCATCGCTCCCGACGTTACTGTTGCTACTAGAAAAGCCACTCGCAGTAAAGTTCTGGCTATCGAGGAGCGAGTTCAGCGAGGTGGCAAGCATACCAAACTCATCGTCACCGGTGACAGGTGCGCGAACCGCTCGATCTCCACCGGCGAAGTTGCGACACGTTTCCACCAGGCTCAAAAGCCGGTTCTGGATATTGCGTCGCACAAAATAGTTGACTCCCAGCACTCCCACCAGCACTATGAGCGCGGCTCCGACCACTGCGTAGGTGAAAGCCGGATCGGTGCTCCCTTTTAACACACCCAGAATTAGTAAAGCAATCTCGGGCAGGGCAAGCGAGACAATAAGGCTTGTCAACAACAATGAGCTTACTGTCATTCCACCTTTATCTGTATCATTCATCCGCCAGGTCTCCTCTTTTGTGAAGCAGCTTATTTATTGAGGCAAGCAGCATCTGCGCCTCTTCATGACAGGCAAATCACTTTTTCGAAAACGCTTTCGTTCCGCAATCCGCCTTTCACGTCAATTCACTTTACCAGCATAACGTCCAACTCTTTCCCTTTCTCACATTTATGCATAATGCTGCATCTTTTCAGAGAAAAGCAAACGAGAGGCATCCAATAGAATGACACTGCGTTTACCCAGAAGAGCTGTTCCCGCGGCGAAAGGCGTCAGCCGCTGGGGGATCGTCACCCGGCGCGTATCGGTTATGATGGTTGCGGGTGGAATAGATATCATCTCGCTCACACTATCAACGACCAAACAAATGATCATCTCATTGAATTTGACTGATAACAGCCGTGTGCGCGGATTGTGGGGGAGAACTTCCATCCCCAGGAAAGCTCTCAGATCCACCACAGAGGCAATGGAGCCACGCAAATTGATGACACCGATCACCCAGGGAGCAACATGTGGGAGAGGGGTGACATCCGCCAGTCGTTCCACGCCCTGAATGTGTTCAGCTTTTAACGCCAACTCACGTTCCACTAACGTAAAAATTAAATAGCTCTCACCAACTACCGTGGTTTCTAACGAAACATTTGCCAGGTCTTGCGGGTTTGTCAAATTGGCAGGCAATCCACGCGAAGCGCCGGGAGTGGGGCCTTCCCTTTGTGGGAGAAAGGCAGCATTCCCGTCACGCCGCAATGCGCCGGTAGGTGATTGTGGCTGCATCCTGGCATCGCGCTGAAACATGATTAAGCTCCTGGAACTTCACTTATATAAGAACTAAACAAGACGACGAACGTTACTAATCAACTCATCTTCGTTAAACGGCTTTGTCATATACATATCCGCGCCTTGCCGCAACCCCCAGGACTTATCGAGCGGTGTATTTTTGCTCGTCAGCAAAATGATGGGTATATTTTTACTGGCCTCGAAACTCTTGAGTTTGCGGCACAGTTGAAAGCCGTTTTGTTTCGGCAACACCACATCTAATACGATACACTCCGGTAGTTCTCGGAACACTTTTTCAAGGGCCTCATCGCCATCTACAGCGGTAACAACATCAAAACCGCTATTACGTAGCGGCGTCGCGATCATAGCCAACTCTGTCCAGCTATCGTCTACAACGAGAACTTTATGTCCTGGCATCCTAGTATACCTTTCCTTTGAAATGACGCAATAGCCTGCGCCTGATATATGGGAAAGAAGGGCTATCCACACTGCGAATTTTAGGTAGAGCGCCGTGCAATGCTTGCCAGATAACCCTGTTACGAGGAGATATCGGACACGTAACTTTACCCACGCCGTCGAAGTCGCGTGCGCATACCATCATTTTGCTGCGCTGGCATCCGGTGCTGCCAACCGGCAAGATGCTTCTTGACGGTCTGAACCAATTCCGCCGAGTCGAACGGTTTAGTTAAATACTCCGTTGAGCCGGCCAGGCGACCGCGCATCTTATCAAACAATCCATCCTTCCCACTGAGCATAATAATAGGTATTGCGCGAAACTGCAAGTTCTTGCGAACAATCTGACAAATGGTATAGCCATCCATGCGCGGGAGTTGAATATCTAACAAAATAAGCGCGGGCATTTCATCCGCCACCGAGGTTAGAGCGCTGAGGCCATCTCCGGCAGTAATTACGCGAATATGCTCACGTTGCAGCGTCATTTGCACAATTTTCCGCACGGTAGGACTATCGTCCACCACTAACACCGTTGGTATCGGTTCCATCATTTAGATTGACCTCCTTTGCCACTCAGGCGACCAGTGAGGTGTACCATCTTTCTGCGCCGCGCCTTTCCAGTTGACATCGCTCTGGAAGGCGGAATCGTTGAAACGATTGCGCGTATTCTGAGCGTGTTGCCCGGCGCGATACAGTTGGTACTGTTGTATCTCCTGGTCTACTTCCGTCAGGAATGCTTTCCAGACCACGTTTAGTTGTCGCCCCGTGTATGAATTTCCTACCTCATCATTTAATAATGTTGTGAATACAGTTCGCAAAAACACTGCCAACCCGCGTACTGCTTCCCAGTAAAACTCTTCTAATTGCTCTCCGCGCACCAGGGTATTCAGGTTAAATATTTCGCTACAGTCAAGTTGCCCATTGACGAAGCTGGCCGTTTCCAGAATTGGGAATTGCTGCGTTGCCATCAATTGCAATGACCCGGCAAAACGCTTTTCCAGGTAGCTCACAATATCCGCTACAGGAAGCTGGCCGCGCCCTCGCAGCGCTTTCGCATACATGCCATGATGGATCAGTAAGCCATTGATGCATTGAGAAAGCGTCTTTATCAGTCCGAGGAGATGCTGGTCAGGGGCGGAATTTTGCCGTTGCTGCGCAAGCGTATGCTGCGACATGATAATAATATTGGTGAGGTCTTGCTGAAGTTCGCCTTCCAGGGCGGTATCAACCATTTCTACCAGGCGTAGTTCAAACAGGCTGCCCAGAATACGCGCAACGCGCGCTTCGGGCAGCATCAAGGCCATTGCCATCGCTTGCAAAGGCACTTCACCGTTGGCAAGACATAATACATCGATATGATCCTGGCTTAATCCCAGGCTGCGCACATCGTTGCTCACTTCGGGAAGCCAGCGCGCCATCGTGGCGCGAGTGAGAGAAATTTCATGCATCTCTTCCCACTCATCCGCCTGGCGCAGAGCCTCAAGCAGCACGCTATCGACATCGAGGGGCTGTATTCTCCCCTCCATCGTGACTACGCGGCGATGGAAAGAAAATCGCCCGTTGACCCAGCGTAATGCATGACTGATCGATTGCGTTATAGCAAATTCCAGGCGCTGCTGCATCTCGGCGGGAGTCATCAGGCGCTGCTCGACCAGAAAAGGCAGAGCCACCTGCATATTACCCTGCGCGACCTCGCGCACAGCTTGCGCTCGTTGTGGATCGAGTCTATTCATCAGGCAGAGCATAGTCAGCAAGTCAGGCTGGTTGACCCCTTCTTCTCGCAAGGAGACGATCTGGCCCTTGCGCAGGCTAATTGAAAGCGTCTCCCGTCCCGACTGTATAAACAGCGTGCCTGTTTTCCCGCTCAGGGCAAGCATTTTCAATATGGATTGGAGGCCGAGTGTTTGTAAATCTCCATCCATGATGAGGTCTTGCGACTCCATGATCCCTCGATCCTTTTACGTCTATGTCTTTTCAGGAGGCCCTTTTACTACGCCAGCGCTTGTTCAACGGCATCCAGTAAATTTTCAATCTGAAACGGCTTGTCAATAAAAACAACGCTCTTCCCGTGTGGATATACGTGACTTTCCGGCAATTCATGCTGCGTCAGCGCGCTTATGACCACAAATGCAGGCATTTGCCGCGTGGTAGCCGCCGACAGGGTACGCATGACCTGGTAGCCATCCATATAGGGCAAAAGCAGGTCGGTAACAATACAATGTGGCCGCCACGTAACATATTGTTCAAGGGCATTCAGGCCATCTACCGCGATTCTGATATCATAGCGTGGCTCGCATTCCAGACATTGCTGGATCGTTTCAGCCACACGCGGATGATCTTCAACCACCAGAATACGTATTGACCGCTCAGCACACCTATTCACTTCCCTGTCCACCACCGCGCCAGCAGACCGTGGCGATGAATCTCCACTGATGCTTTCCGACGCATCGAGTAAAACCTGTTGAAAGGTCTGCAAATAGCGCTGTAATCGTTCCATTTGAAATGGCTTGTAAAGCAGGGCGATCGCCCCGATTTGTTCAAGAGTGAGACGCGAAACAGAGCGACTACTCAAGGCTATCATGAGACGTACACGCGGCCACCCTTTATCTGAACACGTCAGAGAGGGCATGGTAATCAATGCGTCCTCACTCGTCTTACCTTCCGGTACAATTTGCATATGGAGAGGGTCGTCCAGATCGTACACCATAACATCCCCCACTACCTCAGTATTGCACGAACTGCCTCCCCCGGTAACCGCGCTGGTGGAGAGGATACTGGCTTCGTGCCCCCACTTCTGCACATTCGCGGCCAGAATCTGTACAAAATGATCTTGATGATCACCAGTCCCCAAAATCAGCACCTTCAAGCGTTTACTTGAGCGAATAGCCAATTTTGGCACAGGCCACAAAAGGTCTGTGTTCGAACGCCGTATACCCTTGTCGTGTTTCCGCTGATACATAACGTCTCATCCTACCCCTACTAGTAACGAACCACATACAACCCCATAATGCAGTGTACGACAAATGGATAAGAGCTAACCATAAAAATGTCGTTAAAACTCGTTAAGATTACGTTAAAATCCCTACACCTGTGGCGCGATTTTATAGTGTGACCCCCGATTCCTGCTGGAACACCACCTGCTCATTAAACACATAGCCTACGCCGGGTTCTGTAAGAATGTAGCGTGGCTGCGATGCTTCCGGTTCCACTTTGCGTCGCAACTGCCGGACGTAAACGCGCAGGTAATCGGCCTCGTCGCCATATTCAGGCCCCCAGACTTCGCGCAGAAGAACGCGATGGGTCATCACTTTGCCCGCGTTTACCATAAGTTGGTGTAATAGTTCATATTCGGTTGGGGTGAGATTGATTTTCTCCTCGCCAGCGAATAACTGGTGGCGCATCAGGTTCATGCGCAAATAGCCATCGGTGGTCCTGATAATATCAGGTTTGGAGGGGTTTTCCGCGTCCTGGGTGGCTGCGCGTCGCAGGCAGGAACGCACACGTGCCAGCAATTCTTCGGTATGAAAAGGTTTGGTCTGGTAATCATCGGCTCCCAGATCGAGCGCCTGCACTTTCAGAGGCTCTTCTGAACGAGCCGAAACCACAATGATGGGAGCCTGGGACAACTCGCGAACGCGAATGCACACCTCCATCCCATCAATATCACCCGGTAAACACAGATCGAGCAAGATCAGGTCGGGCTGTAAGGTACGCACTAACTCCACTGCCTGGCGACCAGAATCAACCACCGTTACCTCGTACCCATTCACCAGCAAACTGCGTTTGAGGATACGTTGAATGGATGGATCATCCTCGACGACCAGTATGCGTTTTTCTTTTGTTTTCATGAAGTCAGAACTCCTTCACGGGGCAATGGGGAGAATAAAGACAAAGCAAGCTCCGCCACCAGGGGCAGATTCTACCCAGATACGCCCATGATGCGCTTCAACGATACCACGACAGATTGCCAATCCCAGACCGGTATGACCATCAAGACTGTAAAACGATTTGAAAATACGCTCGCGCTCTTCTTCCGGCACTCCTCCACCTTGATCAATTACCTGCACGCGCACACAGCGCAATGCGCCGTCAACCGCTTTTTCACCGGACATTTCCAGTGAGACGGTCTGGGCGATCAACTGTATATTTTCATCGGGTGGGCTATGACGAGCGGCGTTCTCCAGAAGATTATACACTATACGCTTCACTTGCAAATAATCAACGAAGATAAGGGGTAAATCTGGCTCAAACGTCACCTGAATGCGACGGCCCGCGAAGGTTTGTTTGATGCGCGAGAGGGAACTATGGACGATCTCCTGTAAATCACTCCATTCCTTTTCCAACGCGAGGGCACCCATGTCGATACGTGACATTTCAACCATGGAGTCAATCAACTCATTCAGGTGATCCGATTCGGTATCGATATCTTCCAACATCTCGCGGCGCATCTTCTCGTCCCATTCTATACCCGGCTGCAACAGGCTGCTGACGGCGGCTTTGATAGAGGTTAACGGGGTGCGCAGGTCGTGAGATACAGACGAAAGCAGGGTCGATTTATTTCGCTCGTCGAGCATCTGGTCCGTTATGTCGTGAATTTGCAAAGCATGGGCGATTAATTCGTTGCGCCGGTCATACAGGGCATAGCGCATAAGTTGGTAGTGACGATCACTCGGCGCATTGTCAAGCAGCATGGCAAACGAACTGTTTGAGCGCATCCTGGAGGCCGGCATACTCCGCCGGTACAGCCGACTCGTATCAAAAGGCTCATTCCGAGCAGGAGAGGTCTGCCGTTGCACCGGCTCTGAGGCAATCACACAACGTAACGTATTTCTCGGTAACGGATTGAGGCGCGGCATATTTTCTTCATCTTCACCTATATGCTGGAGCGTTTCCGAGTTGTACTTATCGGGTATATCTAGCGTGATGAATTCCTGAAGGTAAGCCTGGACTTCTTCGAGGTTGCGTATGCGCGGCAGCAGACCGGCCAAAGCCCCCGTCAGTGTCAGCTCCTGAATGCGCGGAAAAAGAGGTTCCTGTTGCGCTGCCAGTAATGACGATTCGAAGGCGATGTTTCCAGCCTTGTCCAGATCAAGGCGCACACCACACAGGGCTTCGGCGGCGGGATTGACGTAAATACAATGCCCTTGAAGATCGACGATGAACCAGGGGTCCTGGATGTTGCGCGTCACACGCTCATAGAGATGTGGCATAGAAAAAGCGCTTTTGCTGGAGGAACGGACTGGATCGAGCATAGCGGTGAAAGCAGCGCTCACATTTCCCAGCAAGCCAGCGCGTTCAAGGGCGGCTTCTGCTGTGCGCATAAGCGCGGCGGCACCTTCTTCTGTGGCGGCTTCGGTTGCCGCGAGAGGAGCGTTCGCCTGCGAACCGGCCTCCACTGGTGGTGGAGCGAAATCGACTGATAGAGCAAGTGGGTGGGCGCTCTCGCTTTGCAAGGTTTGCACGAGTGACTGAAAATCACGCTCGCTGCGCGTCAACAGACGTTCACTGATGTAACGCAACAAACTGGCGAAGTTAATGCCAAAGGTACGTTCGGTCTCGGCACGCACATTTTCGAGCAGAGCCTGCTCCTGCTGAGGAGTGAGAGGATTCTGTACGACATTTTCTAATTGCTCAATAGTTTGCTGAAAACGCTGGCGTTCGCGCACGGTCTCAAGCAGCATACCATTGTGAATAGCAATCATGGCCTGGCTTGCAAAAAGCGAGAGAATGTCGGTTTTGAGCGGGGTAAAGCCGCCTGGTTCTGGCGAGAAAAGCAATAGCGCGCCGAAGACGGTGGAACCGACGATGAGAGGGTAGCTGAAGACCGAGCGCATCCCAAGTTGCGTGGCAAAATCCGAGCTGGCCGGGAAGTGTTCGTCCTGCGCGATATCATTTGAAACACCCGGTTGGCGGCGACGCAAGGTGAATCCGATAATGGTTTGATCGCTGAGCACTTGCTTACCGCTGATAATGTTTTGCAGCATATCAGCAGGCAGTCCATGCTGTGCTTCAAGTCGCAAACTACCGGCTCGCCGGTCGAGCGTAACGATGGCCGACGCCACATGCAGAGCAGTGGCAATGCCTTCGACAATACGGCGCAGGATGGTTGCAAGGTCCATCTGCGAGGTAAGGGCGCTGGAGACTTTGCGCAACTCCTGGCGCTGGCGATCCTGTATCTGGACATTGCCTTCGGCCTGGGCGCTTTCGATAGCGGCAGCCAGCACACGCGCAACAGCCTGAATGATGCGCAGGGTTTGTTCTTGCTGGTAGGCACGCAGAGAGAGACTACCAAGTTCGAGCGAGCCGAGCAAACGATCATCGACGATCAAGGGCGTGATAAGCGTAGCGCGGAGCTGCGGATGGCCGCTGAGCGCGTCGCCACATTCAGACGGTACACCATCCAGGCCGACCGGATAGACGCGAACACGCATAGAATGAGGGTCATCTTCTAAGGAAGCCCCATCTACGACGCCACGAGCCTGGTCCTGATTCGGAGCCACCTGCACACTATTTGCTGCAAGCGCGTTCGATTGCTGCTGCGCTCTGTTTTGCAAAAGATGCTCGAGCATGGAGTCTTTCAGGGGATGTTGGTGATAGCGGGATACCCACTGGCCTACTTCCTGAGAGCAGACGGTCACACGCAAAGCCTGGCGGTCATGCCGCAAGAGAACGATTCCAAAAACATCAAAAGGAATGACGGGAGCTAATTCTGAGGCGATCTGAGCATAATCTGGATGCGGGCCGCGCACGCCTGAGACGATACGCGCAACACGTTCGACGATTGAATATATATCTTCCTGTAGTGATGTTTGAATATTCGTTTCCATGCAGTCCTTCTGCGCCGCCGCTTTAACGTAACCCCGGCATCCTGTAGTGTCTTCCAATGACTCAGAAGAATAAACACAACAACACACAGTAGTACATTGTAACATAGAATGCCCTACAATGTTAGTACATCTATGTAAATTCTTCTTTTTAACGATTCAGGGTAGCCCAAAGGTACTGAGACGTAACACATTGGAACAGTATACCCCAATTTTCTCATCCTTGCCAGCACGTTTCAAAGCTCTTCCACTGCGTTCTTGTTGCAGCCAGCAAAAAGAGAGAGCTGCTTCTTTGAAGCGGCTCTCTCTTTTTGCTCACAGCATGGATTCCACTATCAGGGTATTGCTACCGATGCCGTGAAGGCATCCTGGTCGTTAGCCATCGGGCCATTCGGTACAGAAGTGCCTTTGCAAACTTTCGGTGGCACGCCTGTTACGCCTGTGCCCGGACAGAGGAACAGGTCAGGGCTGCGGGTGTCCATCCACAGAGGATGAGCTACACCATCAGACGCCGAGATACCGGTATAGTCACCGTAGAAGAGACCATTGCCCTGTACATCGGGGAACTGCGTTGGGAAGGGCATAGACGATGAGGTAACGCGCACTGTATTGAATTCAGTGTAGGGATCATCGACCCCGGTCAGGCTGATGTCCGAGTAGCCGTTGAACTCATCCCTACCGTACTGGCGGTCAAAGTAAGAAACCGCGAGCCTGCCAGTATTTGAGAAGGTGGCCCACTGCCAGAACTGATCGGTGGTCGCCTGGCCTGGCTGCATATTGATGCTGGTCATGACACGCGGATCTTTGGTGGTGCCAGTGAAGGTTGCGCCGCCATTGTTGGAGACACTGATCAGGATGTCGTTGTTACAGGCGCCAGCTGTCTTCACACCTGTGAACAGGTTTGTTCCAAGGGCGCTGAAACCTGCGGGCACGCAACCATTGCTCTCATTCGAATTCACATTAATATAGGAGCCATAGGTGACGATGACCTGGTTGGCCTTTTTCGGGTTGACCACGCCAGAGGGGTATGAGGCGGCACGGAAAACAGAACGCATCGATGAGCCTTTTTCCGGCACGCAGGCGCGGCCAGCATCCTGCCCACCCTGGTAGGTGGCGCAGTCGGGCAGATCGTAGTAGTCGCCAACCTTCACGGGCGCGCTGAAGGTCTGACCACCATCGGTTGACTTTGCAAGCAACATCTGGTTGCGGTTGTCACTTCCGGTGACAGCGTTGTTGTAGTTTGCCCACACAACATACAGGTTGCCATCGGGGCCAGTGAAGGGCTGCGAGAACTGGTTTGCATCACAGGTACCTGATGTAGTTACGGAAACCGGGCAAAGCGAGCTGGCAGCGCTGACCAGAACACGCGGGCTGAAACTCTCGCCGTAATCAGAGGAGTAGGACTCGTAGATAAAGGCGGTGCCATCAGCAGCGAACTCCGTGTAGGTCACGTAGACGCGATCCTGGAATGGGCTACCCTTATGGTTGTCAACCGTCATGAGCGGCTTGTCCTCGAAAGGCTTTGTGCCCGTCCCCGCTACATCAGCGCTTTGGATGACCGGGCGAGCCGGGAAGTTCCACGATGCGCCATTGTTGCCGGTTGAGCGGAAGATGTAAACGGCGCTTGACAGGTCTGGATTCGGTGTAGTTGGAAAGCCGCGCTGGAACATCTGGCACTGGAAGTAGACATTGCCTTTGGTGTCCCAGGCGACAGCGGTGTCACCGCCTGCCTGCCAGTACTGGCGAGCTGCGCCGAAGGCCGTTCCACTGGTGAAGGACATGGGAATGGTGGTATCGGTCCATTGCTGCCCACCATTAAGACTGAAAGCGCCATAGCAGTTGCCGTCACCCCGGCGATAATCATTGTAGCTAGCGACAATGTGGCTGGGGTTGTTGGGGTCCTGGGCAATGGAGGTCTCATTGTTCGACTGCGCACGCCCCTGGAGGGTTGGATCAGAAATGTTCAAGCAATTCTGATTGACCTTGATGTTGGAGCCTAGATTGTGGGGGCAGCCATCATCGCTGGTAGGGAAGTAGTTGCCCGGTCTCACAGGGCTGCTGGTGGATACGCTTGATGCGGCGAGTTCAGCAGATGCAAAGCCAGATAGGAGCCGTTGTTGAAGCTTGCTAAATTGTATCCCACCCGCGTTTTGTGCCTTTGCGCCTCTGCCTGTACCTGTAGATAGATACAAGAGTGCGCCGAAGAGCAGGATGCCAATAGCCGCTACCGGGATCAGGATTCGTAGCATTTTCCTGAGCATCAGAAATCCTTTCATACAATGAACTACACAATAAATAGAGGGGAAAGATCAACAAAACCGCTGTTGCAAATGAAATTACCAGCCAACTCAATTATGAAAGGAATAGTGGCATTGGGGAAGGTGCAACCAGTTGTGAATCGGTTAAGATCGGGTTATGAAATGTCCTTATACCTTGATGTTGGTTGCGATTTTGTGCAACTGTGAATTCTATTTTGCCAGGTATTCATTTTGCATCTAGTGAAGAGGTTACGAATCGGTTAAGAAAGGGTTGGGATTGATCATATCAGGTTAAGCTTCGATTAACTCATCTATAAATAAGAATGCAGCAAGTAAGCATAGTTGAGAAATTTTTTCTTCAAACGATTTTGGAAGTCAGGGAACTTCAACCGGTTGCAGCGCGTTTATATGTATAGAGGATACCATCTGTATAGAGGGGTAGCGGTTTATCTGTGCAATTTCAGAATCAGTCCTTCTAGCATGCCGGTAATAGACGAGCAGGCAGTACTGATTGATGAGATAGAAAATTGAGCCTGCAAAGGAGACCATTATGAGGCGGAGCCACCTGTTGCTCATTGTCTTGAGTACAATCGCAGCTATGATTATGCTCGCGGGTTGTGGCCAGTCCAGGACTACTGGCACGGCCGGTCTTACTACAGTTACAATTTCGCCTACGCTCAGAGCCACGAACGCTCCTACGCAAACAATCGATACCGGCAAGGTGACATTGCAACTCAATGTCTCATCTTACAAGACAAAAGATATGATTTCGGTCACTCTGAAAAATCAGAGCAACCAGACCATCTATTTTCCAGACCATCTGACTGATTGCTCGGTCATACTTCTTCTCCGCCTGAAGGTTCAGCCAGTGGCAAGCGACAACGGGCAAGCTGCCAGTAATTCTTGCAAAGCTGCAATTGCAACGCGGATGCGCTCGCTCGCGGCGGGACAAAATCTCGTTGTTCGACTCCTCGCTCCACCCGATGGGTGGCTGCCGGGTTTCTACCATGCCACGTTGACCTACCACACATCTCTCATAAAGCCAGAAACCATCTACTCAGCAGCGTTCTCCGTAGGTCCTTTTACGCCGCAGCCTTGAAGATAGCGATTCAGGATGGGCCAGAAGCCGGATCAGGCAGGAGCATACCCCGTCAGTTCCACATAGCCCTCGCCGCTGATACTCTTCCCCTGGCTGCTACCTTGAATGCTGACCGCGCCTTCCCAGTAGCTATTGCCGGTGGATTGATAGACGACCAGTTCCTGGTCTTTCAATTCGGGTTGGAGAGTGAGTGATGCGCGCAATTGTGGGGCATTGATGTCAAGCTGCCAGCCAGAGGGATAATTCGCGCCCGTGATGGGGCTTTTCCAGTGATCCAGGACGGTAACTTGCAGGGCGCTGGCAGGAAGCAGTTGCTCCTGCCCGTTGGGGAGAATATAGCCAATATAGGTCGAGGTGATGTTGCCCAGGGCATCACGCAGCAGGTAGATCATCAGTTCAGTGTTGTTGCTCAGCTGCACGCTGTACCAGTCCCAGCCACCGCCGCCCAGCGAAATGAAGTTACCCCACTGGTGATCCATCCAGGCCAGCCCCGTTATAGTGAGAGCCTGGCCGTGGTCGATGAGAGTGCCGGTTAGAGCCATGCGAGTGCGAGAGTAGTAGTAGGAGAAGCCGCCAATGCCAAAGTCGATAATGCCGTTGCCATTATGCAGCGTGGCGGGTTTAAGCCCCTGTACATCGACGCGCAGCGTGTACCCTGGCATGGAGGCGGCCAGGTGATCGAGGCCATTGACTCCTTTGATGGACCAGTCATTGATGGCTACGTTGATGCCCGCGCTGGATGTGCCATTGGGAAGCGCGGCGTCAGGCTCGGTCTGGCGACGCTGAGCAAAGCGAAACGCGCCACCTGTAATATCGCTGATGGCGAAATGCGCGGCATAGACGGGCGGAAAGGTGCTGCGCAGGGCCTGGAAGAAGACCAGTTCAAAGCCGTAGTGATGAATAGCGCCACCAGGCAGAGTAGCGTTGAAATGCCCGGTATAGTACCACCATTCGGTGAGATCGCGGTGCGCCGCCTCATCTTGCGGGAAACGAACCGGCGGCAAAACGGTGGGTGCCGGCGAAAGGTTTACCTGTGGTAACTGCGTAGAGGTAGAGGGAATGCCCGGAAAGCCACAGGATGCCAGCAGGAGGGCCAACGCTGCCAGCAGAGAATAGAAGCCTTTGCGTTTCATTAAAATTTACCTCCCACCCTGGTGTCTTGTACGGGCGGTATGCTTGCGGACTCATGGGCCGCAAGCTGGTCCACCACGAATTGTTCAGAGTGAGTGGAAGGGCGACGCTGCACACCGGCAATTGGTAGCCACCAGTTCCAGTTACCCAGCAAACGCATGGTGGCAGGAACAAGCAGTCCGCGCACGAGCGTCGCATCCAGCGCGACAGCCAGGGCCATACCCAATCCCAGCGCCTTGACCAGAATCATATCAGCCGTCGCAAAACTGGCGCTCACTACGACGACGATAACTGCTGCGCTGGTGATGATGCCGCCGCTGCGTTGCAAACCAAGCGCAACAGCCTGCGTATTGTCACCCGTCTGCCAGAACGCTTCTTGCACGCGCGAGAGCAGGAAGACTTCATAGTCCATCGAAAGCCCAAACAGCGCGCAGAAAAGCAGGATGGGACCGGACGCCTCGACAAAACCCAACGGCGTGAAGTTCAGGAACTGGTGCAGAAAGCCATTCTGGAAAATGACGACGAGCATTCCGTAACTCGCCAGGATTGAAAGGGTATTCATCACAATGGCCTTCAAGGGCAAGAAAACCGAACGGAAGAAGAAGAGCAGCACGATATAGGTTGTCACGGCTACCATCAGCACGGCTATAGGAAAATCCGAATAGAGCGACTGCACGTAGTCGATATTAGCCGCCGTTTCGCCGTCCACCAGCGCTTTCATCCCGTTGCCCGGCGCAGTATTGCGAATGGTTTGCACCAGTTGCAGAGCGCGCTGGTCGAGCGCGCCATATTTGCTGATTACCTGAATCATAGTGGTATTACCCGCGACCGAGATTTTGAGGAAGCTAGCCAGGTAGGGGTCGGAGACGAGTTGCGGGTGAGCATACAGGGCTTCATATTGCGCGAGCGTGAAACGCGGGTCGGCGCTGACGATGCTTTCGACCCGCGCCACGCGAGGATCTGCCTCGATACGCTGAACGTAATGATAGAGATTTTGAATATTGCCAGGCGTCAGTACATCGCCACTGGTCTGTAAAGCAATCAGGATAGGTGCGCTATCCTGCGCGTTGAAGCGGCTGTTGAGCAAATCGAAGGCCGCTCGCGACGGCACGCTGGCAGGCAAGATCGAGGCATCGGGCGCGGAAAAGCGTACTCCCAGAAAAGGCGAACCGAGCGCGACGAGCAGCAGTAACACAGGAATAAAGATGCGCGCGGGATAGCGCATCACAAGATGGGAGAGGCGATACCAGAAACCGTGATGCGTTTCTGTTCGTGCTGCTTCTACCACTGCTCCAATGGTGGCCTTCTGCTTTCTCAATTTCGGGATGCGCACGGGGAAGGCGTTGATGCGAGCGCCGGTAATCGCGAGCGTAGCAGGTAAGAGGGTGAGAGCAGCAAAGACCGCCATGAGCACTACCAGCACACCGCCCAGACCGACCGAGCGCAACATATTGATACGAAAGAAGATCAATCCGGCCAGGCCAATGGAAACGGTAAAACCTGAAAAGGCGACAGCGCGCCCGGCTGTCGCTACCGTCATTGCCACAGCATCTTCTACACTGCGTCCTTGCGCCAGTTCTTCGCGGAAACGGCTCACCATGAAGAGTGAGTAGTCAACCCCCAGGCCTAGCCCAAACAGCGTGGTGATGTTCAGCACAAATATGGAAAGGTCGGTGATGTGTCCCAGGCCAAAGATGAGGGCCAGCGAGACGATTACCGCGCCGCCACCCACCAGCGCGGGCAGGATGGCAGCCACGACCGAACGGAAGACGAGCAGCAGCGCAATCACAGCGAATGGAAAAGCTAATTCTTCGGCGCGGCGCAGGTCATTCTCGCTGACCGTCTGAATATCCTGATAAAATACCGGTCCGCCACCGATGCTTGTCTGAAGATCAGCCGCGGGATGCAAGCGACGCTGGAGTTCCGGCAATAACTTTGGCGAACTGTTCGGGTCGCTGTTGAGTACGAGGTTGACGTAGGCGGCGTGCCGGTCTCGCGATATCTGGCGCGGGTTATCCGTGAAACTGATGATGCTGGCGACCTCCGGCATACGTTGCACGCTGGCAAGAGACTGCTGAGCCTCCTGCACAAATTGCGCATCGTAGGCGCTGTAACGCGAGCTGGTAAAAATGACCTGCACGATGTTCACTTTCAGACGCAACCTGTTCGCCAGCAGCGTGAGCGCTTGCTCCGATTCGGCATCCGGGCTAGTGAAGCCGCCCGGTAGAAGCACATTGCTGGCCTGGGGCGCAAATGGCAATGCCACGGCAATCGCGATAAACCAGAAACCCACGATAAACCAGCGATAGCGGGTCACGAGCTTACCCAGACGGTAAAACATGCTCATACCTTTCCTTATGCAACCTTGTGTATGATATCCATTCTAAACATATCATACATCTGACGATACCGGTTGACACAGTGGGTAATGGTCCTCTCGACTGAAGCTGCCAGGGTGGGGGGCTTCGCAGCTCAGGCGCGACAAGCCCCACAGGCGCGACCAGGGCGGGGGCCAGCCCCGCCCGTACCCTGGACGGGACGCACTCCGGCTTCGTGTAGGGTAGGGTAGGGGCGGGGCTGGCCTGTCGCCAGTGCCTGTCATCCTGAGCGCAGCGAAGGATCTCCGTGCGGCACGGCGAGAGATCCTTCGCTGCGCTCAGGATGACATCTCCCACTCGCTGGCCCCTTTCCTCAAAAACCTCCCGGTGAAAGGCGGCGGCTCTGCCCTCGCCCTGGCAGCCGGACGAGGCCACTTTCGATCTGGCTTAACTTGACGCCTATTGGGCGGGACAAGCCCCCCACCGTGGTCAGTTGTTGTATGATGTTAGCAGGTAATGCGCGATCCAACATCCGTTGGCCTGCGATGGCGCGCGCCTTACTGTACCGCGTCATCGCAGTGTTGCTGCGGTGAGAAACATTGCTGTTTTCCTCTCGCAGTTTTACGTCCTCACAGATACGAAGGAGTGTGTTTTTATGGCGAAGTCATCTTCAGGGAACAATGCGGCGAGCAAAGAACCGCCGAAGGATGTGCCGATCAAGGTAATTTCGGTCAATCGCTCGGCGTACCATGATTACTTCGTGGAGCGCACCATCGAGGCCGGTATATCGCTGGTTGGTACCGAGATCAAGTCCATACGCGATGGAAAAGTCAACCTGCGCGGGGCTTACGCGATGACCCGCAACGGCGAATTGTGGCTGGAAAACGCCCATATCGCCGTCTATGAGCATGGCAATCGCTACAATCACGAGCCTATGCGCAACCGTAAATTGCTGCTGCACCGGCGCGAAATCGAGCAGTTGCAAGCGAAGGTGTCCACAAAGGGACTAACGCTCGTCCCGCTCAAACTCTACCTTAAAGGCGGCAGGGCCAAGATCGAACTGGGGCTGTGTCGCGGTAAAAAGCTTTACGATAAGCGTGAAGCGATTGCCGAACGCGATGTCAAACGTGACCTTGAGCGCATTATTCGTAAAGGATAGAAGGCGTATAATATCCCCAAGAAACTGGACAGGCCAATAAGATAGAATGAAGTGGTATCG
>JADEYI010000545.1_pt1 | contig 49104 bp, 45 predicted proteins | sample 8542331 | NCBI WGS metagenome assembly JADEYI01 (sample SAMN16510988, study PRJNA670497) | mine drainage metagenome | isolation source: biofilm near Copperflume 1 | place: Germany: Marsberg coppermine Kilianstollen | collected 2018-02 | reverse complement strand
ACATAGGCTTCACGCTGGGTCGTGCCGACCGCTTGAAGCCTTATTTATTGCCGGCTGGCCATTTCGTCCCCTGCTACTCAATAGTCAGCCCTTACTAGTCGTTACTTTCTGGAAACCACCACCCCTCATGTCTGTGTCGATATTCTTTTCCTCTGTCGTCAATTATAACTATGTCACATGTGAAAGGGTTCTCGGAAAACCTGTAGTCATTCACATATGGTCTAGTTGTCTCAAGGTCAAATTGAATTGTCATTGTCGCTGAGGTAACGTAGTCCATTGTAGAGCCGCTTTGACTTACTAAAGTAGGAAACCAATTACAGTAATGTTTTAAAGAAGCCCTTATTTCACTTGTCAAAAGTTCTTTTGGTTCTGCTTTGTCGTTCAAGATGTCAACAGTTAGTTTACTAATCTTTGTCTTTCTTGATTGTTTGAGAAGATGTCCAAGTAAATAGTCGTCATTAATGTAATTCATTAAACTAATGAACGAATGTCCGAAGTTATGACTAACACTTTTTAACGGCTTATGACTTATCATTTTATCTATCGGTTTAGTCGTCCCAATGGCTTGCCGGCAACAAATCGCTATAAGCAATATTGCTTATACCTCCTATCCTCAAGGCGTATTCACCTCATTAAAGCCATTGCCCGCATTATCCGTCCAACTCATTGGATAATTTTTGTCCAGATAAGGAAGGGCATCTTCGGTTAAATGCAGCGGATGAAAGGTATCTACCATCACGGCAAGCTCATGCGTCTCTTTGGCGCCAATGCTTTTTTCTACCGTGCCGGGGTGCGGGCCGTGGGGCAAGCCACCCGGATGCAGCGTGAACGATCCGCGCTCAATGCCTCTGCGGCTCATAAAGTTTCCTTCGGCATAATACAATACCTCATCGCTATCAATGTTGCTGTGGTTATAAGGCGCGGGAATGGCCTTCGGATGATAGTCGAACAGGCGCGGCACAAACGAGCAGATCACAAAATTGTGCGCCTGAAAAGTTTGGTGCACCGGTGGTGGCTGGTGGATGCGTCCGGTGATGGGCTCAAAGTCGTGGATGGAAAAAGCATACGGCCAAAGGAAACCGTCCCACCCTACCAAATCCAGTGGGCTGTGCGCATACACGTAGTGATGCAGAAAGCCCTGCTTTTTTATTTTCACTAAAAACTCACCTTTGGAAGTGTCGGTGACCAGCTCCTGCGGAGGGCGGATGTCGCGTTCACAGTAAGGCGAGTGTTCCAGCAGTTGGCCGAGTTGGTTGCGGTAGCGTTTTACGGTTTCGATGGGCGAAGCCGATTCGATGATCAGCAAACGCAAAGGGCCCAATTCAAAATCCAATTTGTAAATCACCGTGCGCGGAATGACCACATAGTCCCCTTGCCGGATTTCCAATTTGCCAAACTGTGAGGTGAGTGTACCCTTGCCATCGTGCACAAAAATCACTTCATCGCCTTCAGCATTTTTATAAAAATAATCCATCGTCCGTTTTTTGGGCGAACAGATGGAAAGTGAACAGTCGTTATTGATGAGCAAGGTCTTGCGGGCACTCAAATACTCGGCTCCGGTTTCGCCCACGTTGCTGGTGTTCAGATGTGTTTGCAAAAGCTTGTATTCGGCCACGCGCTTCGTCCCGAATTTTTCGGCCTCCCGCACTTCTTTGATTTGCGTTGGCGGATGGATATGATAGAGGTTGGAATAGATTCCTGAAAATCCTTCCGAACTTACCAACTCTTCTTTGTACAAACTTCCATCGGGCTGACGAAACTGCGTGTGGCGTTTGGGTGGAGTTTTTCCTAAGCGATGATAGTACATATTCTTATTTGAAAGGTTGAAGTTAGACAGTTAAAGAGTAAACACCAACCCTGATTTGTCTTCTCAATTCAAGGATTGCGCGAAAGATTCAGCCAGTTTCTTGGTTGTTCGTTTACGCTTATTCATCGGCCAGTTGGCCACCAAACCAAAAACACCCAAAGCCATCTCCAAGCCGCCCAAAAGGAAAAGCATGGGGTTCCGTTCATTCACAAATAAAAACGTATCTGGGTAATGGCGGCTGTGCTTGAGTTTAATTTTCTGGCCAATGTTGAACACGATGCAAGTGCGCGCATCAATTTTCTTTTCCCTGCGGGTTTTCTCAAAATAAAAAGCCATTAATCCTTTCGTGCAGCGCAATTCCTCAATTTTAACTTCAACAATTTCCCCCTGCGCATGGATAGACCTTATTTCCCATTCCTTCCAAATAGTATAACTCCCTTGAACGACAAGAAATACTAAGGCGAGCAGCCAAAAGAATTTGAGCAGATTTCTCATCGTTCAAAGATTTCTGTGAAAACCGTTTCTGTTTGCGATTTTACCCTGTTTGTGATAATTCACGCTAATTTCCATGAACCCCTGCGAAAAACGAAATGTGCAGTGTAGGATATTTTCTGAGTAATATTTTTAGTACAGATCAAATTTTTAGGAGCGGCTAACCCTATCTTGCTAACTTGCAATTTTTAAATAAATGAATAAAAAAAAAGGCGTACCACGGGCAATTCCCTCAAAAACTAAAAAGGCCGGCAAGACTTTGGAACAGCTACACGAAAAGCGAAAAGACAGCGATGAGGAAAATCACTACCGCACCCTCCTTGAGCATTTGCCCATAGGAATAGCCATACTGTGCGAAGAAACCATTGAGTTCATCAACCAATCAGGAGCAAGGATGATGGGGGCAAAAGATCCCAAAGAAATTATCGGCAGCAATTTTTTGAAGTATATCCATCCCGATTCAAGAGAATCCACCTTAGGCAGGATATCAAAAATACTAAGTGGGGAGAGCGTGTCCACGATTGAACAGAAATACATTCGTTTGGACGGAAAAATAATCAACGTTGAAGTCTCGGGCTTTCCGTTTACGCATCAGCATAAACCTGCCATTCAGGTGATTATTAGAGATGTTACCGAACAGCGGGAGACCCGCATTGCGGTAAAAAAATCAGAAACACTTTTCTCCCAGTTGTTTCAAGTTTCACCAATGGCTATTGTTATGCTCAATAGCGATGGCACGGTAGGCAATGTAAATCAAAGTTTTGAAAACCTGTTTGGCTATTCCTTTGCAGAGCTAAGGGGAAAAGAATTAAATCAAACCATTGTGCCAGACACCCTCCGATCTGAAGGCAATGATTTGAATACCCTTATTTCTACACAGCAAGTAGTGCGGATCGAGACCAAGCGCATACGAAAAGATGGGGCCTTGATGTCTGTAATTATCTACGGATTGCCAATTCACTTTGAAGACCGAACGATAGGCATTTTTGGGGTCTATGTGGATATCACCGAACAGAAAAAAATTGAGGAAGAATTAAAAATACGGAACACCGAACTCGACAACTTTGTGTACAAAGTATCGCACGATTTGCGGGCGCCCTTATCCTCGGTACTTGGATTGGTGAACCTGGCTAACTTGCCGGGCAATGACGATAACCTGAAAGACTACCTGAAAGTGATCGGAAACAAAGTGAAACAATTGGATCATTTCATCACCGATGTGCTCAGTCACTCTAAAAATCTTAAGCTCGAAGTGGTCATTGAGCCGATTCATTTTCAGCAACTGATTGATCAAACCTTTTTTGATTTAAATTATCTGAAGGGTGCAAACGAAATCAAACGGAGCGTGATTGTGGAAGGCGTACAATTTTTTAGTGACCGTTGGCGCATAGGCGAGATAATTAGAAACCTCATTTCTAATGCCATCAAGTATCGCGATTTTGGAAAAGAGAATCCAGAAATTAATTTAAAAACTTCCGTTACCGAAAAACAGGCCATCATCCGGTTCAGCGACAATGGCATCGGCATTGGGCCACCAAGCCTTCAGAAGATTTTTGACATGTTCTACCGGGCGAGCGATCAATCCGATGGTTCGGGCATTGGGCTATACATCGTGAAAAACGCCATCGATAAATTAGAAGGTCATATAGAAGTAGTCAGCGAGCTGGGCCAAGGAACAACATTTGTTATCCAGTTACCCAATCGGATCCCTCAATTGGTCCAATAAATTTTTTCATCCCAATGACAATAAAGGAGGTTATCAGTAAAAAAGAGCAACAGGAATTCTTGTTGTTGCCCTTGAAGCTATACAAAGATTTTCCACAATGGATCAGGCCACTGGATAAAGACATTGAGTTAGTGTTTGATAGAGAAAAGAATAAATCCTTTCGGTCAGGGGAATGCATACGTTGGATTTTGGTAAATGGAAACGGTGAAACCATCGGGCGAATCGCTGCCTTTTATGATACCAAGATTTCGTTGAAGGGGAACGATCAGCCCACGGGGGGAATCGGATTTTTTGAATGTATTCAGGATCAGTTTGCTGCCTTTCTGTTGTTCAATCAATGCAAGCAATGGTTGCAAACCAAAGGCATGGAAGCCATGGATGGCCCAATTAATTTTGGAAATCGTGACCGCTGGTGGGGCATGCTTGTAGAAGGGTTTGAGATTTGGCCCAATTACCAATGCAACTATAACCCACCCTATTATAACGATTTTTTTGAAGCGTATGGTTTTCAAGCTTATTTCTATCAGCTCACCTTTGGGCGGCATGTGAACGGCCCCTTAGACCCCAAGCTATTGAGAAAGGCTAAACTGATCGCGGAAGACCCCAACTACAAATTTGAGTATCTGAAAAAAAAAGAATGGCACACGCTGGCCGACAAAATCAGAACAGTGTATAACAAGGCGTGGGCCAATCGGGGGGAAATTCCTGAAATGACCTCGCTGCAGGCGAACCTGGTGGTGAAACAAATGAAACCCATCCTCGATGAAAAATTAATCTGGTTTGGTTACTACCAAAATGAACCCATTGCCTTTCTATTGGCGTTACCTGAAGTAAATCAAATTTTCAAATACGTGAACGGAAAACTTAATCTTATTGGCAAGCTAAAATTTCTATGGCACTCCTGGCGGATGACTGACCGCAAAGCTTTTGGTGTGCTCTTTGGCGTGGTGCCTGCCCACCATGGCAAGGGCGTGGATGGCGCCATCATTGAAGCTTTTCGTGTGTTGGTTCAGGAGAAGTATGATAAATACACAGAATTTGAATTGAACTGGATTGCCGATTTCAACATCAAGATGATCCGGGTGTGTGAGCAACTCAATGGTGGAATTGTAAAACGGCATTGCACCTATCGCAAATTATTTGATGAGACCAAACCATTCAAAAGGTTTCCGATCAAGCATTAATACCCAGCAAAGTTTGATCAGTGATGTAATCCACTACACTGTTTAAGTTCTTTGTTTGCTCAAAGACTTTTAATTGGCGATCGGCCCCAGTTCCGCTTTCTAATATTTTCCGCACATCATTGATGGCCTTGCGGCTACCGAGTTCGTCCACCACATCGTCTACAAATTCAAGGAGTTCAAGAATGAGTTCCCGCGTATCCACCTGTTCTTGCTTACCAAAATCAATCAGTTTGCCGTCCAGCCCATAGCGTGAAGCACGCCATTTATTTTCATTGATAAGGGTGCGTGTGTACAAGATAAAACTCATGTTTTGTTTGCGAAGTTTATACAACTTCACCACGAGCGCCTGAAACAAGGCCGTGATGGCAATGGTCTCCTCTACCAGTAGCGGCACGTCACAAATGCGAAACTCGATGGTATCAAAAAAAGGATGCACCCGCACGTCCCACCAGATTTTCTTCGCATTATCGATACAACTGGTCTTGATCAGCAGGTTGACATAATTTTTGAATTCATCCCAGTCGTTAAAAAAATCCGGAATGCCGGTGCGGGGAAATTTATCAAATACTTTGGTGCGATAAGACTTGAAGCCCGTGTTTCGGCCTTCCCAAAAAGGAGAGTTGGTACTAAGTGCATAGATATGCGGCAAAAAGTAACGAACCGTGTTCATAATGTGGATCGCCATGTTCTTGTCGGCTATACCCACGTGCACGTGCAAGCCAAAAATCAAATTGGACCGTGCAGCTTCCTGCATTTCATTCACGATTTCATCGTAGCGCGGATTCGGAGTAATGAGTTGCGTGCTCCAATGAGAAAATGGATGCGTTCCTGCTGCCCCAATTTTCAAGTTTAACGACCCAGCTACTTCCGCCACATAATTCCTTAATCGGGAAATATCCGTTCTTGCTTCCTCTACGTCCTTACATATTCCTGTTCCCACTTCCACCACCGCCTGATGCATCTCAGCTTTCACATGGTCGCTCAAAAGCTGCGAAGCAATCTCTACAATTTTCTGATCGTGCGATTTTAGCTCACGTGTTACAGGGTCAATGACCATATACTCTTCTTCAACACCTAGTGTAAATTTCTCCATGCTTTTCGTGCAAAGACGCCAAGTTTTCTATTTCTTTGATTTAGGTTTTACGGCCGATTTTGGTTTTGATACAAGCTTTGGTTTAGTTTCTGATTTGATTTTTCCCAATGATTCAAAATTCTTAACCGATTGACGAACAAAGGTTCCCCAGGTAAGATTGTCTTTTCCAGGTTTTTGCGCATTGGCATGTTCTACCGCCATCTTTGCGGCATGCTCCACTACCCAATCAAAATTTTCCTGACCCACCGATTTCACATCGGCATCAGGAGCAGGATTGCAAAAGTCGATGGCGTAAGGCACCCCATCACGCACCGCCATTTCTACTGTATTAAAATCATATCCCAGGGCGTTGCATAAATCCAAAACGTACCCTTGAACTTTCTTTATCAATTTATCAGAAGCCGGTGGGCCATTGACCACATAGCGCAAATGGTGAGGATTACGTGGCTCGTATTGCATCACACGAACATATTTTCTGCCTAGGCAATAGCAACGAAAGTACTCGGTAAAAATAATTTCCTCTTGAAGCATCATCACCAACTGACCTGTTTCTTTGTAGGATTTAAAAAATTCATCCTGATTCTCAAGTTTATATACACTTTTCCAACCTCCTCCTGAGTGGGGTTTCATATAAGCTGGCCAACCGATATGTGCAAAGATCTTCTCCCAGCTCAAGGGAAATTTCAGGTTGCTGAAAGAAGCATCCTGGGTGTCGGCCGGCTTTTCATTTGAAGGCAGAATGACTGTCTTAGGAACAGGCACCCCTAATTTGACAGCCAATGCATTGTTAAAGAATTTTTCATCCGCACTCCACCAAAATGGATTGTTGATCACGGCTGTTCCGCTAATCGCTGCATTTTTCAGATACGCGCGATAGAAAGGAACGTCCTGAGAAATGCGATCAATGATTACCGCATAGCCATCGCCTGCCCCCTGTTGCACCATGTCAATGGATACGGGTTCGGCATGAATATTCTTCGGCCCCATTTTATTAACGCGTTCGACAAACGCCTCCGGAAAAGAGCGTTCCATGCCGTAGAGAATTCCAATCTTTTTCATAGCTATAATTTATTTTTTATTCACCTAAGAAACTACTTAACGAGTGACAAATAATGCGGGAACATTTCACGCCAAGTGGGCCAATCGTGGGGGCGGTCTTGCCGAACATCCAGCCAATGATTGATTCCCTTCCTTTTTAATATTTCTGCCATTTGTTCATTGGCTTGCCAGCACATATCATGGGTGCCGGTACCCAAAATAACAAACAGGTCGTGAAAAAATTGATTGTTGTCATTGGGTATAAAATCCAGGGGGTTATTGAAATAGACATTATCGTCATAGTAGCCATCGAGTTGATCTTTAATATCAAATGCAGCACCCATATTAATAACATACTTAACCACCTCGGGATGTTTGAAGGCGAAGTTCGTGGCATGGTAGCCTCCAAAACTACAGCCAGCCGTTGCCACTCTTCCCACTCCTGTTTCGCGCTGCGCCAGAGGAACTAATTCATTAATCAACATCTGATCATACCAAATGTGGTTTTTTACGCGGTCGGCCGGATGGATATTCTTGTTGTACCAACTTTGTGAGTCAATTCCATCGGGGCAATAGATTTTTATTAGCCCTTCGTCCAAAAACCACGAAACGCTATCAATCAATTTAAAATCTTTGTTCTCATAATAGCGCCCCATGGAGGTGGGAAAAAGAATAACCGGATATCCACGATGGCCAAAGGCCAACACTTCAATGTCTTTACTTAAAGCGGGCGAATACCATCGGTGCAAATGTTCGTGTGGCATAAATATAATTCATCAAATAGAAGTGGGGAAATTTGCCAATGAGAGAAGATGGTTATTTTTGTTCCTTCTAAAATTGATAAATAAAAATTGAAAGACAAACTGTGGAAGAAGAAAAATCGCATCAGTCAGGTCTAAACTATTCCCTTGAGAAAATTTCTGCATACTCCAATCTCCTCGGAAGGGATGTCGAGGTTATCCTTCTATTGCCCCCTGGTCTTTCGGAAAGTTCAATGAAATACCCCTTGCTTTTGTTGAATGACGGGCAGGACATGGAAAAGCTTCAACTAAAATCCACTTTGGAGGATTTAGTGGGGAATTCCGCAATAGAAAAAATAATTGTTGCGGGAGTAGTGGCCGGAGACCGAATGCAAGAATATGGCGTTGCCATCAAGCACGATTATCTTAAGCGTGGTACCCAGGCAAAAGCCTACGCGAGCTATATCACTACAGAACTTATTCCCTATCTCATATATAAGTATCCAATCAGCCCATCAGTACAAAATCACGTTGTTGCCGGCTGCTCTATGGGTGGACTAAGTGCTATTGACCTGGCTTGGAATCATCCCGACATCTTCCAAAAAGTTGGCGTATTCAGTGGTTCCTTTTGGTGGCGAAGGCGCGACAGCAACAGTGTCTTTTACTCGGATCAACGCGATCGCCTCATGCAACGACAAGTACGAAGGAGCAAAAAGAAGGAAGGGCTTAAATTTTGGTTCCAAACGGGAAAATTAGATGAACAAAATGACCGCAATAACAATGGCGTGATTGACTCCATTGACGACACCCTTGATCTGATTGTGGAACTTACCAAAAAAGGATACCGTCCTTTTCATGATATCCAATATTATGAGATGCCCGAAGGCACACACAGCATTGAAACCTGGGCTGCCGCCATGCCTGAGTTTTTGCGGTGGGCATTTGGAAAATAATTTCGTAATTTCGGATTATGATTATTGAAGTTCCTTACCCTCCCCGCACAATTATGGAAGTATATGAAATGCTTCCCGAGGGAACTTTGGCCGAACTCATAAACGGGCAAATTTATTTGTCGCCAGCACCATCTAATAAGCACCAGCGAGTCTTGAAAGCTTTTTTAAAATCTATGGATGATTTTATCATTGAAAGAAATCTAGGGGAGCTCTTCATCGCACCTGTGGATATATTTTTTGATGAACACAAAAATGCCGTGCAACCTGATCTTGCCTTTATTTCAAAAGAAAACCCGAGTCAACCACACGACTTCGAACCTTATCATGGTTGTCCAGACATATTAGTTGAAATCCTTTCACCGGGCAGCAGCAAACACGACCTGGTGGTCAAAAAAGAGCTTTACGAAAAATTTGGTGTAAAAGAATATTGGGTCATTGACCCAACCACAAAAGAAAGTCATGTCTTTCAATTGGTTAATGGAAAATATGTTCTTACTGAAAAAAATCAAGGCTCACTTTTTTCTCCGTTATTCAATCACACCTTTACCTTTTAAGCTTTGTCATCTACCAACACTGTCATCTTCGACTTGGGTGGCGTACTCATTGACTGGAACCCGCGTCATCTTTATCGCAAGATTTTTAAATCCGAAGATGAGATCGAATGGTTTCTTCAAAATGTTTGCACCAGTGAATGGAACGAGAAGCAAGATGCAGGCCGATCGTTTGAAGAAGCTACCCATGAATTGCTTGTCAAATTTCCGGAACATGAAATGGCCATCCGCGCCTGGTACGACCGATGGGAAGAAACGATTATTGGGCCTTTACCTGAAACCGTAGCGATTTTGAAAGAACTTTTTGAACTAAAGAAATACAGAATCTATGCGCTCACCAATTGGTCGGAACAGACCTTTCCCTGGGCGCTCAACAATTTTGGCTTTCTGCATTGGTTCGAGGGCATTGTTGTTTCGGGCATTGAGAAAACGAGGAAACCCTATCCAGAATTTTATCAAATTCTTTTGGATCGATATGCAATTGATCCCGCTAAAGCTGTATTTATTGATGATGTTCTCCGGAATATTTTAGGAGGAGAAGCGGTAGGAATTAAAGGCATCCATTTTCAATCGCCTGCACTGCTTAGGGAAGATCTAAAGAAAATGAACATCCTGTATTGAATTATTAAGCTGATGTTGAGCAATGGGGCTTAGTAGCAAACCAGCCAGAATTTGGCCACAAGCCCCCCTGCCATGGGCACACGAAAAGCCAAATTGCTTCTTTTACGATGAGCTTCAAAACTATAATGTCGGCATTAAAATACCCTGTTGACCCTCTAAGATCGGAGTAGCGGAGAAGCAATCAGTTATTTGTTAAGTCGATAACTACATGCCATTACCAACAGGTTATAAAACAACAATGCTTTAATTTTAACCTATGCACATAACCGTTCATGGACGCTTTCATGAAGCAATTAAAAGACCTGACAACTATTATCTCCTATCTATCTTCTGGATCATTAGGTATTGCGATGTAGAAAATGGAACTTTGAATATATCTACAGTGATCCATCCGATTTTATCGAATCGGTATCAAAATAAAAGGAGTGCTGTAAAATTATGTATCGGTCAAAATTGCCAATCTGACCAATCTCTACCTCAAAAGTGATTTACCTTTCTTAAGTTTCTTTGGTAAGATCATTCTCATACAGGGATTGATACAGATGGCATAATCTTTTATCAAGTGAAATTGGTTGCCAGGTAGAAATGGCAGCCTATAAAATAAAAATCAGTGGTATGAATATTCTCAATCTTTTCGGTGCAGACAAAATACATATAGGGGATATTGCCGATCTTCAAGATGGTTCACCTAACATTATCGTCTGGGCAGCGCCTGTAATGTTTTTAATTGTACTTGTAGAATATTTGACCTCGTACTTTCAAGACAAGGATTATTATAATAAAAAGGAAACTCTTGGATCCATATTGGTTGGTATTGGAAATGTAGTGATTAGTGTTCTGTTGAAGACAACCCTATTTTATATTTTTGTGTTCATTTACAATCTCGTGCCTTGGAGAATGACATTAAATTGGTGGGCCTTTATTCCCTGCTACATCATCTTTGATTTTTTTAGTTACTGGACACACCGCATATCCCATCGCTTTCGTTTTTTTTGGGCCACCCACATCGTTCACCATTCCGGTAAAAATTACAATCTCACCGTTTCGTTCCGGTTAAGCTGGGTACAATACATAAAGATCATTTTTATTTTTCCTGTTGCCCTGATGGGGTTTCATCCCGTTATTATTTTTATAACAAATCAAATTGCAATCCTCTTTCAATTTTTAGTGCACACTGAGTATATCCGAAAGCTTCACCCTGCTATTGAATATATTTTTGCAACGCCATCCAATCACCGTGTTCATCATGGATCTCAACCCAAATATATCAACAAAAATTACGGAGCCACTTTTATAATATGGGACAGGATCTTTGGCACGTACCAGGTCGAGGAAGAGCAAGTTGTCTATGGACTAACGCACCCTATTACGAAGAAGAGCAATCCGATTCATATTAACTTCCATGAATATGTGGATATTTTAAAAGATGTAAAAAAAGCAAAGGGTTTGAAAAGGAAACTATTTTTCATTTTTGGAAACCCGGAAAGAATCGCCAATCTCAATAAGTAATCTTATTCGCTCACATTAATATCCATGGTTGTCGGGTGAGGAACTTCCGAGGGCTATGGCTGAAGTGGAATGCGTCAGTAACTACACATGGAGGAACCTGATTACAACATCGGTTCAAGCATTAAGGCAGTTTTAGCGAATCTGGTGGTGAGCCTGAGGTCGGAATGAAAGTCAATTGTTGTCTGTTACATGTTAATTGCAGTCAACCTAAATCGAAACTACATCGACTAATAGAGGATAACCGAAACGTAACCCACAAGCTCCTTTGTCATCGCACTTTTTCCCAAGGTAAAACCTGGAAATCTGTTCGCTTCTGTGTTGTATTGCCACCATAAATTAAGAACTGATTGGTAACCTTACCACCGGCTACAGTGTTGAAATATTTCAATCCGCTAAACATTTTTTCTTGAATCGTTTTACTTGATTTGATTTCATAAGTAGTGAGAGACTGACCTTCCGCATAAAGCAAATCTACTTCGTTCCCCTTGGAGTCTCTCCAAAAATAATAATCCCTCAGCAAGCCCGAATGATGATTTTGTTTGACCAACTCACTCACTATCATATTTTCAAAAACATTTCCCCACATGGGGTGAAGTGGGGAGATTTCACTTTTTCTAATGCTTAACAAATGACAAAGCAATCCCACATCGTAAAAATAAAGCTTTGAGCTTTTAATTACCCTTTTCCCATAATTAACAAAATAGGGTTGAAGTGTAAATACGATGTAGCTTGTTTCAAGAACGGAAACCCAGTTTTTAACCGTTGTGTGACTCACGCCTGCATCTCTCGCCAAGTCATTTAAATTCAGTATCTGCCCCGCCCGTGCTGCACACAATTTTATAAAATTGTTAAAGGTTCGGTTATCTTGAATGTTCACTAATTGGCTCACATCCCGCTTTACATAGGTATCAATGTAATTAGCGTAATATTGATCTTGGTCAAGTTTACGCTCGAATATTGCTGGATAAAACCCCTTTGTCAGCACTTGAGCTAGGTCATCTAAAAGCCAGCCTGCCTTTTTCATCTCTTTAAATTCAAAAGGAAATAATTTAAACATGGCCACTCTCCCCGCCAGACTCTGTGTTATCCTTTCCATTAAATGGAAATTTTGTGATCCGGATAAGACAAATTGCCCCATCGCTTTATTCTCATCTACAATTTGTTGCAGATACGAAAAAAGCTCAGGTGCTTGTTGTACCTCATCAAATATTACATTAGCATCATATTCCGATAAAAAACCCCTTGGATCCGTGATTGCATAATTTCTAATATCCGGGTTTTCCAGGTTAACATATCTATACGCGTTGAACATTGACTTAAGCATGGTGGTCTTTCCCGATTGGCGCGGCCCGGTAAGGGCAATGATTGGATATTGACCTAGTGCTTTTTCTATCGCTTTATAGTTAATTCTTTGGATCATGATAGGCGCAAGCTACTAAATATTTGCAATATACACCATATTTATTTTCATTTTGCACCTATATTATTTTCAATATACACCATATTTATTTTCAATATACACCTTTAATTTTGGTATGAAGTCTTGGTCTTTTACTTGGATCAGGGCGCTACGGGTCTCCACGGGAATTAATAAATTTGACTATTATATTGAAAATAAACAGATCATGGAAAAACTATAAACGAAGAAAATCCTCTCACCTGATAGAACAAGACAATAAGCCAAAGGCAATTTCTATAATTGTGAATTTCACATACTAGACAACCATCGCATGCTCAAAAACTATTTCAAAATCGGGTGGCGGAACCTCCAGCGCAACAAGGGATACTCTCTAATAAATATCAGCGGCTTGGCGTTAGGAATGGCCGTGGCCATAATGATTGGCCTTTGGATTTTTGATGAATTGAGTTTTAATAAGTCGTTTGCCAACTACAATCGCATTGGAAAAGTTTATCATCACCTCACTTTTGGCGATGAGATCTTTACCATTGATTCGGCTCCTCAGCCCATTGGCAACGAACTGAAGAGCACATTTCCAGATTTTGAACAAGTTGCGATAACTTCCGAGCAAAAGGATCATATTGTTAGCTATGAGGAGAAGAAGTTTTCAAAAGCAGGACTCTTTGTTGAACCCCAGTTTGCTGCAATGTTTTCGTAACATCTTTTGCACGGGACAAACAATGCGTTAAAAGAAATCCATTCCATTTTGCTTTGCAAAACATTGGCCGATGAATTGGTTGGTGAGAATGCGCTCGGTAAAATAATCAAGTTCGATAAAAAAGATAACCTGATGATCTCAGGCGTGTTCGAGGATTTTCCGGCCAACTCCCAGTTTGCTGAAATTAAGGTATTGATGCCACTGGATTATTTTTTCACCCAGAGCGAAGCAAACAGGAAGAAAATGAACAACTGGGAGGATTACTCTTTTCAATGTTTTGTACAGCTCAATGAAAAAGCATCGTTTAACCAGGTTGACGCCAAACTCAAAAACTTTCTTATAAAATAGAATTGTCGTGGTGAATTGTTATGTTGGCCGGAGGATCCGCTTTAATCATCGCGCTGATCACGATTTCTGTTCAGGCCGTTCAATCAGCTACGGTCAACCCAATGAAGAGTTTGAAAGCGGAATAAAGACTAAAGAAGCGAGGCCAAATCCATTTTCAAAATTGAAGAGAAGGATGGATTTTCAGTTATCTGCCCGACTCCTTTTTGATATTTTGACCATAGACCGCGCTCATAATCATAGATGAAACCTTCTTCAATGCCAAAGTCATTTCCTTCGATGAGTCTTATTATTTTTTTTAGGTCATTTTTTAAACCGTTGGGATGACTAACTTCTATAATAATTGGGGTTTGAAATGTTTCATTGTTGTATAGCATGATGTCGGGAACAGGGCTCGACTGACCTTCGTCAATTTGTGTTTCTGGCAAGGGCTCAAGGGCTATCTGATGTAAATGATAAAACAAGTGCCCTAAACTGGTCATCAACCTGCCTATGACTCGCTGGTGCGCTTTTGGTGCGTTGATGCCCATTTCTAAACTTGTTTCGGGGTAATACATATTATTTTTAATATCAAATTTAAAAAAATTAAACTTGAGAAGCTAAGGTCAATTTCAAGGTCAAATTAAAAATTCAGCCTTCCTGTATTCCGGATTAGGGTATTTATAAAATCCTTCTCCGGTTTTTTCTCCGAGTTTACCTTGGTCGATGTAATTTTTGAGGAGTGCTGAAAAGGCAGATGAAGACTCATCGCCACGCGCAGCGACTACATGCCAGGCAGTGTCAAGCCCAATGGTGTCGATAATTCCGAATGGCCCCATCGGCATATTGAAATTCACCATCCATGATTTGTCGATGGCTTCAATGTCAGCAATGTCTTTGGTTTTTAGTCGGCCGGCTGCTCCAAGCAAAGCCATGAGCATAAAATTAAACACGTAACCGTGTGATTCTCTTTTAATGACCACAGGTACTTGATTTAGTTTCTTCCCAAGGTCTTCCAGCAAAGGAATCAAGGAAGCTTCAGTACCTGGATGTGGCATGATATCAACAACGCGGGCGGTAAACACATCATGAAAATGAAAGGCACAGAATTTTTCCGGTCTTCCGGAAAACGAAGCCAGTTGAGAAGGTAAGAGATATGAGGTGTTGGTCGTGAAAATAGTTTTGGCTGGAGAAAGTTTTCCGAACTGTTCCCATACTTTTTGTTTGATGATAAGTTCTTCAGTAACGCTTTCGCTGATAAGGTCTGCGTCTCGAACGGCTTCGGCCGGGTCGGTAGTGAAGAAAATTCGTGAAAGAGCTTCTTCGGTTTCTTCTTGCGTAAATTTTCCAGACTTCACTAAGTACTTCAGTATTTTTTGAAAAACCTCTTTCGCCCGGTGGAAGGCACCTTCATTCAAATCGTAGAAGATAACGTGATAACCTGAGAGGGCGCCTTGCAAGCCAATCCGGCTTCCTAGATTTCCGGTGCCGAGGATGGTAATGTTTTTTATTTCGGTCATAAATTAGTTTTTTGAATTCAATTCCACGTGGTCAAATTTTCAAATCATTAATCGCACGTCTGGCATTTTCCCCACAGGCTTGGATCACAAAAAGTAAGGATGCAAAGCGCGGGTCGTTAGTGATTCCTTTTTTGTAGCGATAATAAATTTGCTGGCAGATCACCCCCACTTTAAATGAACCGAACGCATAATAGAAAACAAAATCGTTGATCGTTTTCCCCGATTTCTCTTGGTAATAGTTCAATACTTCTTGGCGAGAAAGGTTACCAGGCATCCAGGTTAAATTGAAAGGCTTCAGTGCACCCGCGTCAGTGGCTTCGGCCCAATAGGCGAGAGTCGTTCCCAAATCCATAAGTGGATCACCAACGGTGGCCATCTCCCAATCGAGTACCGCAATGACTTTCGTTAAATCGTGTGGATCTAATACGAGGTTATCGTATTTGAAATCGTTGTGAATAAATGCAACCGAAGAAGACGATGGGATATTTTTTTTCATCCACTCAGCTGTTTCATCCATCGAAGGAATAGTATCGGTAGCACTGTTTTCATAGCGCTTAATCCATCCATCGACCTGTCGTTGCACATACCCTTCAGGCTTTCCTAATTGATCTAAGCCAGATGATTGAAGTTCCAGTTGATGTAGGTGTACCAACTGATCAATAGCCGACTTTGACAGCGCTGTAAACGTTTCGGCTTCGATTTTCAATTCCTTCGGAACACGGTTGCGGAGGATGGTTCCTTTCACCCTGCGCATAAAATAGAATTTTGCCCCGATAACCGATTCGTCCTCGCATAGCAAAATGGGCTCCGGGCTTTTATCATACCCGGCCTTTCGCAAGGAGGTGAGTACATTAAATTCCCGAGCCATATCGTGAGCCGATTTGATATTAGCACCTATGGGTGGCCTGCGCAAAACAAATTCATCCTTATCAGCTGTGATCAAATACGTGAGATTGGAAAATCCACTGGGGAATTGCTGAACGATTAATTCATTTGAGAAACCCTCTAAATGATTACTCAGGTAGGCAGAAAGCTTTTTTGGTTCGAATCCCTCACCTGAACGGATAAGTGCAGGTTGGTCTACCAAGATTGTAGTTTTAATTTTTCGATTTCTTTGAAATGTCTATCTCGTGTAATCAAGGTGAACGCGTGCTGTTCTGCTAAGGCTGCAATCCACACGTCATTAGAAGGAATAGGTTTTCCTTTCTTATAGAGATAAGCAACGGTTTCTCCGTAATATTTAGCAGTCACTTCATCGATTAAAAGAATAGTACCCAGCGTCAAGAATTGGCTAAGCATTTTCAAGTGCTTTGCTTTGTTCATGGCTCTATTGACTCCGACATAAAGCTCTCCTAAGACAACTGAGCGGATGTAAAATGTTTTTATTTTGTTAAGCCGGTCAGCGAATACCTTATTGCCTCCAAATATTTCAATAATAATATTGGTATCCAGCAATATGTTATCTCCATTCATCGGGATGAATTATTTCGCAAGATTCTGAGATCGCCTTTTTGACTTGAGTCACTTCCTTTTTACTAAAGACCCCAACAAAATCATAAACCGTAACCGATTTCCTGTTCTTCGATTTTTTTAAAATGCGCTCAAGCTCCAACAGTGTAGCTTCATTTTTTACTTTGAGCACATCTTCTATTAGTTGAATTTTTTTTGCCTCTTGAAACATAACTTATGTTAGTCAAAATTAGTGCTATTACCTTGAGAATCAAAAATAAATTTCAACCTGTAAAACTCAATCCATATTTTTTTAAAATTGACTTCGCCAATGATGTTTTGTGCACTTCATCCGGGCCGTCATAAATTCGGGCTGCACGTTCATGACGGTACCAAAAAGAAAGCAAGGTGTCATCGGTGATGCCCAGGGCTCCGTGTACTTGTATGGCTTTGTCAATCACATTGGACAGCACATTGGCCACATAAAATTTAATGGCCGCAACTTCATCTTTTACGGCCTTTGATCCGGCCTGTTCCATTTCATAAGCCGTGTGCAACACCATCAATCTTGCAGCATTTATTTCTGCTCGACATTCGGCTATCCAAGCCTGAATAATTTGTTGGTGACCGAGATACCGATGTTCATCAAGTTTACGTGTGGCCGCTCGCTGACACATCAGGTCAAAAGCACGTTCGCAAATTCCAATCCAGCGCATGCAGTGATGAATCCGCCCCGGGCCGAGCCGTGCTTGCGCCAAAGCGAAACCTTTGCCTTCCTCACCAATAAGATTGGAAACAGGGACTGGACAATTGGTGAACCGTACTTCTCCATGGCTAATGTAATCTTCGCCCGCTTCACCCATGATGGGAACATTGCGCGCCAATTCATATCCTTCATTAGGAATAGGGACCAAGATCATGCTTGCTCTTAAATACGGACTGGGATTTTGGGCATCGGTAACCGCCATTACAATGGTAAACGAAGCACCATCGGCAGAAGAAGTAAACCATTTATGTCCGTTGATCACATAGTCATTTCCTTCTCGTTTGGCTGTGGTGGCCAAGCGCACAGGGTTTGATCCCGCCAACTCGGGTTCGGTCATTGCAAAACAAGAACGAATATCACCATTCATTAACGGAACCAAATATTTCTTTTTCAATTCTGCAGAAGCAAACCCGTGAAGCAACTCCATGTTGCCGATATCGGGAGCCTGACAGTTAAATAAATAATGTCCAATAGGTGATGAACCTAACAGTTCGCTGATCTGTGCAAACTCCACAAGTGTTAGTCCTACGCCACCATCTTTCTCCGAAAGGTGTGGCGCCCATAATTTTTTCTCTTTGGTTTTTGCTCTTAAATTTTTTAGCAGTGGAAGGGATTGGCGAAATGGCCTGTTGATCACGGCCAGCTCAATTGGATAAACTTCTTCATTTAAAAACTGCAGATAAGCCGGCAATAGGGATTTGATTTTTTCGGTAAGAAAGAGATTCGTCATGGCAATGCATTAAATGGTAAATCCACCGTCAGCGGTGAACACCGCGCCAGTACTGTACGAGGAGGCATCGGCCGCAAGGTAAAGTGCAAGTGCTGCTATTTCTTCCGGTGTACCTACGCGCTTGATCGCCAACATCTTCATCATCGTGTGCATAATTTTCTCATTGCTCCAAAGTGCCTCACTGAATTTAGTTCTAATTAGCCCGGGGCAAATCACGTTGACACGAATGTTGTCATCGCCCCATTCTTTGGCCATCACTTTACTCAATGAAATAAGAGCCGCTTTGCTCATGCTGTAAATCCCCAAACCGGATTCTGGTCGCAGACCTCCGATGGAACTAATGTTGATGACTGATCCACTTTTTTTTGCTTTCAAAATTGGGTACACTTTTTTAGCGAGTTCGAAAGGCCCTTTCACATTGACGGCTATGATTTTATCAAAGGAAGATTCTGTCGTCTCCACTACTGGACCAAAACTTGGATTGGCCGCGGCATTGTTGACAACAATATCAATTGTGCCATAGGTTGCTAGCGTGGCGTCAATTAATTTTTGAATGTCGGAAGCATCGCCCACATTACACGCTACGGCCAACGCATTGCCTCCTTTGCCTTTGATTTCTGTCACCACAGCGTCTACAGCTTCTTGTTTGCGACTCGAAACGACAACCTTGGCACCAACATGAGCATACAATTCGGCTATGGCTCTGCCAATTCCTTTTGAGGCGCCTGTAACCAGTGCCACTTTTCCAGTGAGATCAAAAATTTTTTCTTGCATATACATTAAATTTAAAGAGATCAAGATAAGGGAATTAAACCGAAATTGTTCTCTCGTCAGAAAATATTTACGAGAAGTGTTTTTTATTTATTGTCAAATGGTGTATTTTTATATATCAAATGATAAAATCATGACAAAGAGAAAAAAAACAAAGGACACCTCTTTAAAACCAAAGAAAAGCACCGTTGCGGAGCCTGCCGTTGCCTATGGTGAAAAATCGTTTCGTATCACTGTGGCCGGAAGGAAGAAAACCTATCCTATCCATCAGGGATATGGCTATTTTATTCCCGCTTTAAAAAAAGCCGAAAATTTAGAGGACGTATCAAGCTATCTTGAAAAAGGGATTACATCGAAAGAAATCAAGCCCGTTGTGAAGTACCTTGACTTTAAAGTTCCTGAAATTGCGAAAGCGGCAACCGTTTCAGTTAGCACCGTATTGCGATGGCAGCCCGAAACATCAATCGGTTTACCGGGGTCTGGTCAATTCTACAAAATAGATGAAGTCATTCGTAAGGGCGTTTCCCTCTTTGGAGGAGAAGAACAATTTAAAACTTGGCTTAATAGCCCTAATCTTTCTCTTGGCAATGCTGTTCCGCTAAAATTAATTACTTCTACCATTGGTGTCGATCTGGTTGACGAGGCCTTAGATGCACTCATTTACGGCAACGTAATGTAGGCAATGCGTTATTACCGCATCATGTCAGCCCATTTCTATAGGAGCCCCTTCAGTTGCTCCGCGAATGGAGGAAGATGGAACCCCAAAGGATCAAGAATGATTTATGCTGGCAGCTCGCCCAGTGTGTCGTTGCTCGAATACTTGTGTGTGAAAGGCAATGCCGTTGCCTTGAATTCCTGGTACATGATCGTATTTGAAATTAAAGATTCTTCTTTGATTGGTGAGTTGGATGCCTATGAATTGCCAACCAGCTGGAATATCTCACCACATGGAAGGGCTACACAAAATTTTGGCAGTGCGTGGTTGCTGGAGAGAGAATTCCCTTTTCTTAAAGTTCCTTCAGCAAGACTGAACATTAAATTCTATCCGGAAGAACACAACCTGCTGATCAACCCTGACTTTCCTCAACTAGAGAACAAATTAAAAGTCGTAGATACTTTGCCTTTTAGCTACTTGTTAGGGTAGATATTGAACTTAATTCTGTGCGCATTAATCCGGCAGCACTTTTACCATAACATCTTTATAAAAGACTTTGCTCTTAGGGTCATGACCTTGTAAGGCAAATGTGCCACTCGAAAGCCGGCCCCCTTCAGCAGGCTCCGTATATTCATTGATTGTTTTGCCGTTGATCTTCACTGTAATTTTCTTTCCCTGCACAATGATCTCATAGGTAAACCATTCGTTGTCTTTCGCAGGTGCCGCTTTTACATCTTGCATGGCATACACACTTCCTGTTTTTCGCCAATCCGTATGGGTATTATTCACCTGCAATTCATAACCTTTTTTTGGCCAATCGGTTTCTTGGTAAGCGGTATGAATAAAAATTCCGGAGTTGGAGCCAGGCGTGGTCATCACCTGTGCTTTAAATTCAAAATTTTTGAAATTATGATTGGCGACAGGCCCTTCGTAAAACAGATGGGCGCGTTCACCAAAAACGACAATCATCCCATCGGCTATTGTAAATGTGCCGGGATGTTCGCTGGCTTTCCAGCCGTCAAAAGTTTTGCCATCGAACAAACTGATCCAACCCGCTTTATCGGCTTTATCTTTTTGAGCAAAGGCAACAAGTTGAAGGGCAAGGAAAAAGGTAAGCATTATAGATTTTCTCATGATTATATGGATTTTAATGGATTTTCGTTTGTAGCTAATAATTAATGTAATCGATTTTACAATTGTATCTCTCTAAATTCTTGAGGCTTCGTGTCTTTGTGGCTCAATTTTATCATTTTTTATATTGCTACGAAGTCGCAAAGTCACTAAGAAATACACGGCACTTAAGATCAGTTAATAAATGTAGTTATTTTTCTTAGGCATCCACTTCATTCAATAAAAATCACGCTTTCGCGAATTGCTCCTGAAGTGCTTTCACGGCAATAGGAAGTTCAGTCTCCATGTTCTTCCATCGGCACTCCAGGGAAATTCTGCCTTGGTAATTTATCTCTTTAAGTGCTTTAAAATAGGGCGTAAAATCATCGCCCTTGACTCCTGGTGGCGTGCGACCTTCACGTTCCGCAATGTGGCAATGGACAATGCGGTTGCTCAATCGAACCAGTTCGCTCGCGGGATCATTTTCTTTTAAGGCATGATACATATCGCAAATCATTTTAAGGTTCGGGTGGTTTACCGCATCTACAATTTCTCCGGCTTCGCGCAGCGTATTAATAAAATTGGTTTCACCGCGGTTAAGTTGCTCCACGGCCATGGTAATGTTATGCTGTGCAGCTAATGGCGCAAGTCTTTTGCAAAGCGCAACGAACTGCTCCTTCGCTTTTGATTTCTCAAAGCCTTCAGGGATTCTTCTCGCTCCACCACTTCCAAACACTACCATTTTTGCACCCACCCTTTCCATCCGCTGGAAAGCAACGGAGGCATAATTGATTATCACTTCATGGTCAGCCAGATCGCCAACTACCTTCATCTCGCCAGGAAGAAACAAATTGAAAACCTCGATTTTCAAAGGCTGAGAATCCGAAAACATTTTTAACTGCTCGCGAAACTCTTGTTCGGATTTAGTGGGCATCAATATTTTGGCTACGCCCTCTTCAATATATGAACAACCTGATTGTTTGGCCAAAGCACTATCTTTCCAAGAACCACACAGACCGATGGTAATTGTATTCTTGTTTTCAAAATCGGAGGCAAACGAAGAAAGCACTGCGCCAGACAGCGCTAAAGTAGAAGCGTGCAAGAATTTTTGGCGACTTATAGGTTGGGCTTGGTGTGGCATCTAATTTCTAACATTAGAAAAGGTAATGCAAATTCATTCGACATGCCACAACACCTACCATATTTCGGCCAGGAAACCCCCGTTATTTTGGCAAGGAAAAATAAAACGTGGCGCCCTCATTGACTATCGCCTCAGCCCAAATCCTTCCCTTATGTCGGTCAATTATCCGTTTGGCTAGGGCAAGCCCTACACCAGTTCCCTCAAATTCCTCTTTTTTATGAAGGCGTTGGAATACACCAAAAAGCTTGTCGATGTACTTCATGTCAAAACCCACCCCATTGTCTTTTACACAATAGACGACTTCACCCATTTGCATGTCTTCATAACAACTAATGATAATCTGACTATTACCTTTACTTTGACTATACTTTATTGCGTTGGATATTAAATTATCCCATACTTGTCGGATCATATTGATATCCCCAAAAGCGGCTTGGAGTGGTTTCAGGTCCAATGCGATCTTTCGCCCTTTTTGGTGATCCAGCAATTCTTCCAAAACGGATTTTACAAGAGCATCCATGTCGATTTCGGCTTTCCCCAGCTCCTGCTTCCCCAGCCTTGAAAAGGCCAACAAGTCATCAATAAGTTGCCCCATTCGCTTGGCGTTTCTTTCAACCACTTCGATTAACCGGTTTCCTTCCTTGTCGATTTTATTTCCATAATCTTCTCTCAACATCTGTGCAAATCCGCTGATCGATCGCAAGGGTGAACGGAGATCGTGCGAAACGGAATAAGAGAACGCTTCGAGTTCCGAACTAATTTTTTTTGCTTCCTTTTCGGCAAGTAGCGCCTTTTGTTTGGCTTGCAGCACCGATCGTAGGTTATAATTGGTTCGGATCATGAGGACAACGATAATGGTAAGGGAACTCCCGATAAGGCTATAGAAAGAAATCAAAAATTGATAGAATATCCCCATCATAAATTCCCTTCGTGCCACTAACAACTTTTCCTCACCTTCAATGATCAATTGAAATTGGTAAAGAATTTTGCTTCTTAAATCCTTCTGAAGGAAGTCGACTTTATGATGCTCCCCTTTGATTTTTATGTGCAATACAGAAACCTTCAGGTAATTGTCGACAACCGCGACAAGCTCCCTGAGATGATCACGTTGAGCTTTGTCAATAATCAAAGAATCTAACTTCTTAATTTGTGTGCGGATGCCAATCCTTGACCGATGGTAAGACTGTAGAAAGGAACTATCACCAGTCAGAATATAGCTGTCCCTGGAAATTTCAAGTTCGGAGAAGAATGATCTTGCTTGCCGCAATTCCTGCAACACAGCACGCGAATGATCGGTTAAGGTAGTCCCTTCTATATATCGGCTAAAATAGAAATACGAAAATAAACCGAGCACAAAAACTAACGCTATGGCAGAAAGAAATCCTAGAAACACAAAGCGATTCAAGTGAATCTTCATAAAGATAATAAGTGTCTGCGGCTATTTAATTTTATTAATTTTAACTACCGCGTAGGAAAATTGGCGCCTCATTCGAGAGAAGCCAAAACAGCCCTAAATCGGCAACAACTTTTACAAACTGATCGAACTCAACCGGTTTTACAATGTAGGCGTTAACACCCAGTTGATAGGAGTCGATGATATCCTTCTCTTCCTTTGAGGATGTAAGCATGACAACAGGTATAACTTTTAAAGTGGCGTCCGCCTTTATTTTTCGCAACACGTCAAGGCCATCGACTTTAGGCATCTTCATGTCTAGAAGAATAAGTTTTGGCAAGCTTTTAACCGCAGCGGAAAATAAAAACTTCAATGCTTCTTCACCATCCTCAAAGTGGATCAAATTATTGGCCAGGCCATGCTTGCGCAAGGCCCTGATGGTAAGCTCGGCATCTTCCGGGTTGTCTTCTATTAACACGATTTCAAGATGTTCCATTGATAAAATTTGGGAAAGTTTACATGTAGTTGTCAGACACAATTGCAACGAAACTACTAAATATTCTTATACCAAATTAAGACCCTATTCAAAACTGTGTGCTTTCTTACTAGAGAAAATTACTTTTGGGAACCTATTCTCATGCCTTTCTGTTTCCGAGGCATAGGAGTATCTCCTACTAAATTACACAGAAGGGAAACGAGCACGTTTGGTCGGTAGAGATTGAAAAAAAAGTTTTGGCTACAGAATTTAAACAAAATTTTAAAATATCTTTACATGCGTAATTTTTACTTGAAAAAGATAATGAAATCATACTATTTTCTGCCAATCCAATCAATTGCCTTTCCTTAAAATTGCACTCAAATGAGCAAGTGAACTGGTTATCCGTTTAAAGAAAACGAATATTTTAAAACTAGCCGAAAAATGGAAAAGCAATTAAAGATTTTAATGTTGGAAGATGTTGAAGATGATGCTGAACTGGTAGATCGGTTATTTGCCAAGGAGAAAATTGCTTTTGAGCGTTTGCGTGTGGATACGCAGGCTGCCTATGAAGAAGCGTTGGATTCTTATAAACCTGACCTTATCCTGTCGGATCATGCCCTGCCCCAGTTTAATTCCATCGAAGCGCTAATTATAAAACAAGAAAAAAAATTGGATGTGCCGTTCATAATTGTTACGGGAGCAGTTTCGGAAGAATTTGCCGTCAATTGTCTAAAAAGAGGTGCCGATGATTATGTGCTTAAGTCAAATCTTTCCCGTTTACCATCCTCTATTAATCATTCCCTTAACGAATATAGGCAAGCCAGGATCCGCAGAGAACAAGAAGTAACGCTGCGAAAAAAAAATGAGGAACTGTTGAAGGTTAATAAGGAACTTGATGCCTTTGTCTATAGCATTTCGCACAACCTCCGTGCACCTGTGGCGTCAATAATTGGCGTAACCAACCTTGTCAAATTAGACCACGCAAAAGGAACACCCCACCTCTATTGTGAGTTAATAGAAAAGAGTGCGCTGAAACTGGACCGCACGGTTAAAGAAATTCTGCACTACTCGCGCAATTCGCGAACCGAGCTTCTCATTGCTAAGATCAACCTGAAAGAATTATGCAATGAATGCTTTAACCAACTGGACTATTTAGAGGGGATGAGGGAGGTGGAAATGGAAGTGGACATAAAAGGAGAAGGTTCATTTTATTCAGATCGGTATCGATTGGGCACACTCATGACCAATCTGCTTACCAATGCAATTAAATACAAAGATGTTCGAAAATCTCGTTCACTGATCACCATTAAGGGCATAGTTTCACCAACCCAACTTACGCTAAATATACTTGACAACGGGGAGGGAATCCGACCAAATGTTTTGCCTAATGTTTTCACCATGTTTTATCGCGGCAACGAAAACAGCGATGGAGACGGGTTGGGATTATACATTGGTAAAGAGATGGTTGAAAAATTAAAGGGAACTATTGATATTCAATCTGAATATGGGCAGTGGACAAATGTCGTTCTTGTACTACCTAATTTAGCTTAAGCCATCATCAAAGCATGGAGGACTTTCTAAATTCAATATTAGATAACCTAGAGCAGGGTTTCGTTATTTTGGATATTGATGGAATTATTCTATTCGTGAATAAGGTGGCCGCAGAATGGGGGGAGGCTTTCTTGGGAAAAAGGCTGCAGATCAATAACTATTTAGCCGATTATTTACTTCCCTTTACAAACCAGATGGGCGAGATCGTTAAGGAGATAAAGCAGTCAGGGGTTTCTCAAAAGACATTTTTAGAATTAGCAAACTCGGAGAGCAAAATTTCCACTTTTGAATTAACAATTTTACCCGTAACCAATGGGAAAGATCAGCTTACCAACCTCCAGCTTTACATTCGTGATCTTACCGAACAGCGAATCTTTGAAAGCAGGATAGCTACCCTAGCGGCCAACACCACCCATTTAATAGAAAATGCCAATGCAGTCATCATTGGTACAGATGCCCGCGGATATATAACGGATTGGAATAAACATTGTACGCTCCTTACCGCTTACACCAAAGATGAAGCCTATGCGCAAAAGTTCACATACCTGCTGCTGGATCAAAAGGAAATACCAATTCTTGAGGAACTCATAGCGCGTGTCTTAAATCAAGAGCCTTATCAAAATTTTGAAATCTCGATTCGCACCAAAGAAAAAAAGGCTCGTAATTTATTGTTGAATTGCACGGTAAGCAAAACCGCAACGGGAAAAGTGGTGGGTTTAATATTTGTGGGCCAGGATATTACGGAATTAACTGAATATCGAAAATCCCTGGAAAAGAAAGTAGAGGAGAAGACAAAAGAATTGCAACTTGCCCTGGCTAAGGAAAAAGAAGCCGTGGAAATGAAAAGCCGACTTGTTTCTATTGCCTCGCATGAATTTCGTATACCCCTGTCCTCCATTCAATTCGAATTGGATACCCTAAAAAACAACGAGATTGATGCAGGAATTCTTCGCAAACGGCTGGTGCGGGTGGAGAATCAGGTTCATCATATGAATCGGCTTTTGGATGACGTGCTCACTTATGGCAAGAACGAAAAAGGGAAAATTCAACGCGTGCCTTCCGATATTTCTTTGGTCGATTTTTTAAATCAAATTACGCAGCAAGTGGCTTACGGCAACCAAAAAACCCATACCATTGAAACGGAATACAACAAGCTACCCGAGTTCATCCGAACGGATGAAAAATTGTTGCGCGGAATTTTGATCAACCTGCTCACCAACGCCATAAAATTTTCGCCCGGTAAAGAACGTGTTTTTCTTACTGTAACTGGTGACGCACCTAACGTAAAGATAATCGTGCGCGATGAAGGACTGGGGATACCGATAGAAGAAGTGGATAAAATATTTGAACCTTTCCTTCGGGGAAAATCAGGAGAAGGTATAGCCGGCACGGGTTTAGGGCTTTCCATCGTAAAAAAATCGGTAGAGCTGCTGGAAGGTACCATTGATTTAGAAAGTGAAGAAAACAAAGGCGCCACCTTCACCGTAACTATTCCCGCAACACTATGAAGTTAGGTTAACGCTGCCAAGACAAACGCTCAAATGAAATCTACCGAAAAAATAAAAATCCTGCTGGTTGATGACCACCAGCTTATCCGCGAAGGTATAGCTTCTATGCTAGGCGACTGTAACGACATTGAGATAATCGGCTCCGTACCATCTGGGGAAGAGGCCATTAATGCGGTGCGGATGAATAGACCCGATGTCATTTTGATGGACATTATGATGGGCGGGATGACAGGAATTGAAGCCACTCGTTGGATTAAAGGAGATGACCCCGATATTAAAGTTATATTGGTGACCATGGAAATCAGCAAGGAATATGTCTCGGCTGGGATAACGTCTGGCGTAAACGGGTATTTGCCAAAAGACTCTGACAAGAAAACCCTCATTGACGCCATCTATGCGGTTCAAAACGGTGGCCATTTTTTTAATGATGCGATCATGAAATTAGTTTTCGAAGATTTCTATTCCCGCGAGAAATTGAAAAACGTGCCAAGTAAACTCCCCCACGAATTAACTAAGAGGGAGTACGAGATTTTGCGCCAGGTAGCTTCATCAAAAAGCAACAAGGAAGTGGCCGAATCGTTGTTCATCAGCATCAAAACAGTAGAGACCCATAAGACGCACATCCTCGAAAAACTCGGATTAAAGAACACCACCGAACTGGTAAAATACGCCATCAAAAACAAAATTATCGCTGTAGATAGTTTGTAAAACCTCAGGGTTTTCTCTTGGGTTTAAGGGCGAGCCTTATTACCCTTATCAGGGATACGGTACAGCGTTTTGCAAAAGTTTAGATCAAAAACCTGCTTCCTGCATCAAAAGAGAAGCTTTTGAGCCCTTTCAGCTCGATTTCCCCATTGCTTTCCTGATTTTTTAAAAATCAGGATTTCCCCTGAGGCTTGCTCGCTTTTCACCGCCCACCTTTGCATTGTCAAAACAAACAAAACTAAAACAACAAAATTATGATACTCAAAGAAAGAATTATCGAAAGAGCCATCAGGGGAACAGCGGTGGCCATTTTATTTATTGTGATGGGGATTTATCATGAGGTGCACGGTCAATCTAATATTAAGATGGATGCCACGCTAAAGCCTTCTATAAAGCAACAACAGATCAATTCAGGTCAACCTAATGCCAAGATGGATGCCGTACAAAAGCCTTCTTTTAAGCTTCAACAGATCAATTCAGGTCAGCTTAATGCCAAGATGGATGCCGTACAAAAGATAACAATTAGTAAGTTCATTCCAGCCGGTGCAAAGGCAACGCCTCTACATCACGCGATCAACTCTCCGTATGAAGAGATCAAGCCCGTATATGCATTAGACGGAAACCGATTATATTTTGCCCGCGTCAGTGATCCTGAAAATACGGCTGGAGTTGAAGATCCCGAGGACATCTGGTATGCCCACATGGACACCACTGACGGCAGCTGGTCAGAGCCAATCCGGATGTCCAATTTCTTTAATAATGCAGGGCCGAACTCGATCAATTGTGTGGGCATTACCGGTGATACGATTGTATTAAATAACCAGTATTTGAGAAAGGGAAAAATGCGCGGTGGCCTCTCTTACAGCATCAACGAAGACGGTGAATGGTCGGTACCTCAGCCCATCCGAATAAAAAATGAATACGACATCTCCGATGACGCCAACTATTTTGTGTCCTTAAAAACAGGGGTGATCATTTCGGCTGTACAGCGTGATGAAACCGTAGGCCTGCGCGACTTGTACGTGAGCTTCTGGGATGGCGAACACGCAACCGAGCCGGTGAACATGGGCATGGAGATCAACTCAGACCTGGACGAATCCTCCCCTTTCCTTGCCGCAGACAACAAGACGCTCTACTTTGCCTCCAAAGGACATAGCGGCTTTGGCGGATACGATATTTTTGTAACCAAACGATTGGATAATTCCTGGACAAACTGGAGCCGTCCTGAAAATTTAGGCCCTGCCGTCAATGGCGAATTAGACGAGGAATTTTTTAGCCTTGCCCCGGATGGACAATATGCTATCTTTTCGAAAGTAGTCGGCATCGAGAATTCGGATCTGTACAAAATCGCCATCAACGAAAAGGCGAAAGAAATGACACCCGTTGACAAATTAGCCCTTTCAGGTTTATAAAAAAGGCTTTTCTCAATACCTTGCGCTACAAGTTAATATCTGGTCACAAGAAAGGAGGAGAATCCTCCTTTCTTTCATATTGAAAATGGCACCCCTTCGGAATTTGGACGTACTTGGATTTATTATTGATTAAAATCTGTCAACTAAAAAATGTATCAGTCCTTTAAAACAAAATGGCGTAGCCTGTTCCTTTTAGCAAGCCTAAACATGGGTATCGCAATGGCTCAAACAAGCGCACTTAATCCGATAAGCAAAGAACCGCTAGTCTTGCGCACATCTATCGTTCAGGCCTCGCATAATCAAAAACATCTTGCTGTGACCAACGGCAGTTTGAAAACAATAAATGAGGTCACCAACCTTTACAAAGAAGAAGCCGATCTTAAAAAGGAAGAGCATCAACAACGTATTATCATCGGATTGCTGGTTGCAATAATCCTTTTGCTTATTTGGCTCGGCACTTTTTTCCTTCGCGCCAACAAAATCCGTGAACAAAAAAGGATTTATGACTTGCAGGAGAAACAAGTTCGGGATGCTCTTTTTTTGGCTGCAATCATCAATTCATCAGACGATGCGATCATAAGCAAAGACCTTAATGGCTTCGTCAAAGGATGGAATTATGGTGCTGAAAAAATGTTTGGCTATCGTGAAGAGGAAGTGTTGGGTAAACCTTCCAAAATTATTCCCGCCCACCTTCGTGAAGAAGATGAACTAATTTTTAATAGAATTAGGCTCGGCGAGAAAATAGAACATTTCGAAACGGAACGACTAACAAAATCCGGCATACTAATTCAGGTTTCCATAAATCTTTTCCCGATCAAGGATTCGTCCGGCATCATAATCGGTACAGGAAAAATAATACGAAATATTTCGGAACGAAAAAAAGCTGAGCTTGAATTACAACAACTAAATCACCGCCTGTTGTTGGCTACCAATTCTGCTAAAATGGGAATCTGGGATTGGAATATTGTAGAAAACAAATTGATTTGGGATGATAACATGTGTAGAATTTATGACTTTCCACCTGACAACTTAACGCCAACCTATGATGCTTGGCGCAATACCGTTTTTCCGGAAGATGTTAAAAGTACAGAAGCTAAAATTCAAAATTCCTTTGCTGGGTCTGAATATCATACCACCTTTCGGATATTTTGGCCCAACAAATCCGTTCATTATATTGAAAGCCGTGCGATCATTATCCGCGATGAACAAGGCAAAGCATTAAGAGCAATTGGAGTAAGTTGGGACATTACCGACCAAAAGGTAGCAGAAATTAAACTCAGCGAACTCAATGAAGCGCTTGAACAACGAATAGCCACACGAACTTCCCAGTTAACCGAAGCAAATAAGGAACTAGTGTCCTTTTCTTATTCCATATCGCATGATCTGCGCGCCCCGTTGCGGATCATTAACGGATATGCAAGCATTTTAGCCAACGAATATAATACTGTCCTTGGTGAGGAAGCCAATCGGCTGGTGGGAATTATTAAGAACAATTCCATGCGGATGGGAAACCTTATCGACAACCTTCTTACTTTTTCGAATTTGGGCAAGGAAGAATTACGACTTTCTTCGGTGGAGATGAAAGAGCTTGTGGCCGAAGCAATTGCTGAACTTGGTCCTGAAGAAAAGGTTTTGATTAAAATCGGTGATTTGCCCAAGGCTCGTTGCGACCAAAATTTAATGAAACAAGTATGGCTCAACCTCCTCTCAAACGCGATAAAATATTCTGCCAAAAACGAAAAGGCGATTATTGAAATCGGAAGCGAAAAGGAAGGCCGTGAAATTGTTTTTTATGTAAAAGACAATGGCGTGGGGTTCGATATGCATTATTCAAGCAAATTATTCGGTGTGTTTCAACGCCTTCATACCATTGCAGAATTTGAAGGAACTGGCATAGGCCTCGCGATTGTTTATCGGATCGTTACCCGTCATGGAGGCAGAGTTTGGTTCGATGCTCAAGTAAAAAAGGGCGCAACATTCTATTTCAGTTTGCCGGCATAAGCCCTCCCGTTGGTCTGATCTTTCTCCCGCGTCAACATTCCTATTGACTTTATCTTTGTTTTTGTTTAGGTTGAGGAAAACTAATCACGCCTATGGCACTTGTCACCACAATGCGCAGGGATGTTTGGTGGGTTCGTCCACTCGTAGTTTTTGTTTGCCTGTCTTCGTTTATTGGCTATGCCACGTGGTCGGCTTTCCAGGGCGAATATTACGCTTTTGGCCCTTACCTGTCTCCTTTTTATTCACCCGAAATTTTTGGTGATTCCGTCCACAGTTTACTCGGACCGAAGCCTAGCTGGTGGCCGTTGATCCTTCCTTTTTCTCCGGCACTGTTAATTTTGTGGGCACCTGGCGGCATGCGCGTTACGTGTTATTATTATCGCGGGGCGTATTACAAAGCGTTCTGGGCTGATCCCCCGGCATGTGCAGTCTCTGAACCACGTAAAACTTACTGGGGTGAAAACGCCTTCCCGCTGATCCTACAAAATGCGCACCGTTACTTCATGTACCTCGCGGTGATCTTCGTTTTCTTTCTCGCTTACGATGCCTGGAAAGGATTGTGGTTTGTTGATTCGGCCTCAGGCGAAAAAGTCTTTGGGTTGGGGGTCGGAAGTATTGTCTTAATTATTAACGCCACCCTCCTTGGCGGGTATACTTTTGGTTGCCATTCTTTCCGTCACATGATCGGTGGTATAAAAGACCGGCTCTCCGGTTTTCCCATTCAAAAAAAACTGTATGACTGCTCAAGCTGCCTCAACCGTGGTCACTCCATCTGGGCATGGTTTAGCTTGTTTTGGGTTGCTTTCTCCGACATCTATATTAGAATGTGTGCGATGGGCATGTGGACAGACTTAAGATTCTTCTAAATGAGTACTTACCAAACCATTCATCATGACGTATTGGTCATCGGTTCAGGTGGCGCTGGGCTTAGGGCGGCCATCGAAGCTTCTGCCAAAGGTGTTTCTGTTGGAATGGTGTGCCGATCGTTGTTAGGCAAAGCACATACGGTGATGGCGGAAGGAGGAGTAGCTGCCGCGCTGGCCAATGTGGATGACCGCGATAATTGGCGCGTCCATTTTGCCGATACCATGCGCGGAGGGCAATACCTTAATAACTGGCGCATGGTGGAACTGTTTACCAAAGAAGCACCGGATCGTGTGAAAGAATTAGAAGCTTGGGGCGCAGTGTTTGATCGCACACCCGATGGCCAAATTCTACAACGCAATTTCGGTGGACACAAATATCCCCGCCTCGCTCATGTAGGCGACCGAACAGGTCTGGAGATGATTCGCACCCTGCAAGATCACGGCATTCATCAGGGCATAGAAATTTATCAGGAACACACTATCGTCAGTCTTTTGAAAGATGGAGGTCGCATCGCGGGTGCGTTTGGTTACGACCGGGCCAGCGGTTCCTTCAAGGTATTCAAAGCCAAAGCTGTGGTCATCACTACTGGCGGCATGGGGCGCATTTTCAAAATTTCAAGTAACAGTTGGGATTGTACGGGAGGCGGAATCGCTATCGCCTATGATGCCGGGGCCGAGCTAATCGACATGGAATTTGTTCAGTTTCACCCAACGGGCATGGTATGGCCACCAAGTGTCCGTGGACTTTTAATTACAGAAGGCGTGCGGGGCGAAGGTGGTGTGCTTCGAAACAGTGCCGGCAAGCGGTTTATGTTTGATGATATCCCTGAAAATTATAAGAGTCAAACTTCAACGGATGAAGAAGAAGGTTGGCGCTATATACAGGGAGACAAAAATGCAAAGCGACCCCCCGAACTGCTTACCCGCGACCATGTGGCACGTTGCATTATGCGGGAGATCAAAGCAGGGAGAGGCTCCCCGCATGGAGGCGTATTTCTTGATATCGCTTGGATCAAAGAAAAAATTTCGAACGCTCCGGAGCACATCAAAAAGAAGTTGCCGAGCATGTATCACCAGTTTAAGGAGCTGGCAGGTGTTGACATCACCAAAGAGCCCATGGAAGTTGGCCCAACTACGCATTACATGATGGGTGGAATTAAAGTAGATGCAGACTCGCAGATGACTACCGTGCCCGGACTTTTTGCGGCTGGCGAATGCGCTGCGGGATTGCATGGTGCTAATCGACTGGGTGGCAACTCGCTTTCCGATCTGTTGGTATTCGGAAGACGGGCAGGCGAATTTGCCGCTGCCTATTCAAAAGAAAATCCTGAAACAACGATTCATCCAGATCAAGTTTCAGAACTTATGAAATGGGCCTTAGCTCCATTTGAACGCCACCCCAAAAATGGCAATGCGTTTCAACTGCAGTCGCAACTGCAGGAATTTATGCAAAGCCTAGTGGGCATCACCCGTTCGGAAGGCGAGCTTACCGAGGCCATTGATAAGATTGAAAAAATGAAGCTGCTGATAAAAGACGTGGCCTGCGATGGCAACCGGAATTATAATCCGGGATGGCACACGGCCCTCGAGTTAAATCACATGATCACGGTGGCGGAAGGTATCGCCCGGGCCGCCAGGGAAAGGAAGGAAAGTCGGGGTGGTCATTTTAGAGAAGACTTTCCCGAAAAAAGTGAGGAATGGGGCAACATGAATATCTGCGTCAAGAAATCAGGGGCAGACGGAATGGAAATAAAACCGAAGACGAAGCTGGGGATGCGCCCAGACCTCGAACAAGTAATTGAAGAAATGAAATGAGTTTGGTGAAATTTAACATCTGGCGTGCTGACTCATCCGCAGGGAAGTTTCAAGCGTATGAAACCAACATCACAGAAGGCATGGTGGTGCTAGATGCCGTCCACCAGATCCAAGAAGAGAGCGCTCCCGATCTTGCTGTTCGCTGGAATTGCAAGGCAGGGAAATGCGGCTCCTGTTCGGCTGAAATTAACGGTCGCCCAAAACTCATGTGCATGACACGCATGGAAGATCTTCCGAAAGACAAACCCATTTCGATTCAACCCATGCAGGCTTTTCCGATAATTAAGGATCTGGTGACCGATGTATCCATTAATTACCGCACCAAAAAGAAAATCAAGAAATTCAACCCGCGAAAACCAGATGCCCCTGATGGCACTTGGCGCATCGCACAAAGTGATATTGACCGGGTTCAAGAATTCAGAAAATGTATCGAATGTTTTCTGTGTCAGGATGTGTGTCACGTACTGCGGGAACATTGGCTGCATGAAAAATTTGCAGGGCCGCGGCACATGGTTTACACTGCCGCCCTTGAGATGCACCCTTTGGATATCGAAGATCGGAGAGCTGACTTGAAACATACCGCAGGCATCGGCTTGTGTAATATTACCAAATGCTGCACCACGGTTTGTCCGGAAAACATTACCATCACCGACAACGCCATTATCCCTTTGAAAGAGCGCGTGGCCGATAAATTCTATGATCCGATAAAGAAATTATTTCGTCTGTTTTCAAATAAAACTTAATCCTAAAAATTATGAACCAGCACGTTAACATTGAGGAAAAGAAGACATTCAAATTGAAGGTTCTCTCCGCAGATGGAATTGAAGCGGCCATAAATAAAGCAGAGCAGTATCGGTTGCTCAATCAACCTAAATTAGCTGAAAGCATTTGCTTGGATGTGTTGGAAATCGATAAAGCCAATCATAAGGCGAAAGTCATTTTGTTACTCGCACTTACCGATCAATTTGGCCAATCTTTTTCCGCAGCCGCAAAACATGCCAATGATTTAGCCAAGAGCTTGCATGACGATTATTCAAAGACTTATTATAGCGGAATTATTAAAGAACGTATGGGCACGGCCACATTGAATTCAGGAAATCCAGGCTCCAATTTTGACGCCTACGAATGGTATATTGAGGCGATGGAGCTCTTTGAAAAGGCACAAACCCTTGCTCCACCCTCCAACAATGATCCTATTCTCCGGTGGAACACTTGCGCCCGAATCATTATGCAATACGATCTCAAAGAACGGCCCTTTGAAAATTTCCCACCACTTGAATAGTTGGCTTGGGAGATAAGTTAATTCGAATTGCAATTCAAGATGTCGTGATCTAACCCTTTTGCATTCTCTGTGCCCGCTGTGATCTCACTGCGTCCCTTGCAGTAAAAAATTCAAAACCATGGAGAACACAGGGATCATAGAGCCAGCATTTGTTGTGATTAGCCGTTGCGACAACTTGAATTGCACTCCAACCTCAGTCTGACATTCATTTCGTAATTTTACCTATCAGCAGCACTATTCTACCGACACTTAATGGAAGAGAAAAAAAAATCGTTCAAACCGGAAAAAATATTGGAGCCTTTTAAGCCGGAGAAACTGCTCCATGCGCTGAAGAATCCGGATGAAGTCCTTCTAAAAAGTTTACGATCATTGTCAGGCATTACAGGCACCATTACCGGCATCAGTTTTAACGCTTACTCGAAACTCAAGAGCGAAGCGAAAGGGAAAAGCGAACTCACTTTCATCGGCCAAAAAAAAGTAGAAGAAGTCAAACTTCAACTTTTCACCTATAATTCCGACCACTGCACAGAAACTGAAAATATTCGCGACTTTGATTTGATCAACATTGCCGATCCAACAAATAATTATTGGCTAAACCTACATGGCATCCATGACGTGGATTTAGTGGAAAACATCGGGAAGGCACTTTGCTTTGAAAGGCTTACTGTTCGCCAAGTGATTGACACTACGCAGCGCCCAAAAGTGGATGACTATGATGATTACATCTACTTCAGCATTAAATCGATATTGAAAGTGGGGAGCGAAGAACTGAAAGTGGAGCAATTGTCGTTTGTACTCGGAAAAAATTACGTAGTTTCTTTTCAAGAAGAAGAGGGCGATCATTTTGATCACATCAGAAATAAAATGAGGGAAGACCTTGGGCTGGTTCGGAAAAGAGAGTGCGATTTCCTTTTATCCCAGCTGCTGGATGCGATTCTCGATAATTACTTTGAGTCGATGGATTCGCTTAACCACGAAGTAGCGCTCATCGAAAAAGAAACTTTATCCGACCCTAAACAGTCAACCTTATTGTTAATCGAAAAAAACAAGAAGGATGTCGATAAAATCAAAAAAGCACTTTCTCCTTTTAAAGAAGCGTTGACCAATATTCTCAAAGACCGAACGCATTTTATTACCAAGCGTAACCGAAAATACTTCCGGGATTTAAAAAACAGTTGCACCAATGCGATTGAGGAAGCCAATTCCACACAAAGAGCACTGGAAAGCTTAACTAACATTTATTTCTCTGCGCTGAGCCAAAAAATGAATGAAACCATGAAAGTGCTCACAACCGTGGCTACTATTTTTATTCCGCTCACGTTCATAGCAGGTATCTACGGAATGAATTTTGAATTCATGCCCGAGCTAAAGTGGCGATACGGTTATTTTATAATTTGGGGCATTATGTTGGGGGTTCTTTTGGGAATGGTCTTTTATTTCAAAAAGAAAAAGTGGTTGTAAACTTAAGATTTCCGTGAAAGGAGAATGGTGCTTTCACAACCTGCAACCAGCCATCAACTATTTTAAAACTAGAACTAATCAAAAAGTGAAATAATTCAACATCAGCACATGTCTAGTGCCCGAGGGCGAAGAGGGATAGGAGGCCAGCGCGGAATGAACCGGACGCCTTGATTCAATTGACTATCTTTGTACCATGAGTAAAGACTTGTTCTCTCATCATGCACAAAACTATGCAGCCTTCCGGCCAACTTATCCCAAAAAACTTTACGATTTCATTTTCAGTCGGGTAAAAACATTTGATGAAGCCTGGGATGCGGGCACTGGCAACGGACAAGTGGCTCGCGATTTAGCAAAACGATTCAAAAAAGTTTCCGCTACAGACATCAGCGCAAAGCAAATTGAAAATGCCTTTGACGCTGAAAACATTTTTTACCATCAGATTGGAGAAAAAACAAATTTCGGCACAAAAACTTTTGATCTAATCTGTGTAGCCCAAGCGATTCATTGGTTTGATCGCCCAAAGTTTTACGCAGAAGTAAAACGCGTGGCCAAACCAGGCGCTAACCTTGCCGTATGGGGTTACAGTCTTCTAGGCATCACTCCTGAAATAGATTCCCTTGTAAAAGATTTTTATACTTCAATAATCGGATCCTATTGGGACGGAGAACGCAAGTTGATCGATGAACACTACAAAACCATTGCGTTTCCTTTTCAGGAAATCGAAACGCCTGAATTTTCATTTTCATTCCAATGGACGTTACCTGAATTACAAGGTTATTTGAACACTTGGTCGGCAGTGCAAAAATTTATCCTGGCGAATACCCTTAATCCGGTTGAAAAATTGATTGATCAAATTAAGCCCTTATGGAAATCCGAAAAAATGGAAATTAGGTTTCCTTTGTTTTTGAGGCTAGGCGATGTTTGATTCGTTTGCCTGACATCAAGCAACGCTTCGTGGCTTGGAGTCTTGGCAAAAAAAATTTAAAAACGGCATGATTAACCGACAAAAACATCAGGCCTCAAAGCCGACTATAATTTAGATTATGCCTAACGTCAGCTTTGACACCTCTAAATCTTAATCCATTTTAGCATCATTGCGCGTTGCACTAATTGAGCTACATTATGAACTGAAGTCTTTCTCAACATTTTTTTTCGATGCTCCTTTACGGTATGAAAACTGATCTTCAAGGTGCTCGCAATCTGGGCACTGGTGAGGCCACGGGCAAGTAATTTTAGCACATCTTGTTCGCGTGGGGTTAGCTTGCTTTTCATAGTTATCAATTTCAAGTATTCCAACAATGCTCAATTCATTACACTTGATAAATAGGCTCAATTATTTTTCCCGTTATTACCGATTCACGGAATTTTTCGGGCAAAATTCTTCGGGTATTTCTTATATCAAATTCCTTCTATTAAACATCTACCTCAAAAGAGGGGTATCAAAGAAAAGAGGGCACATGTGCCCTCTTTTTCAAAAACCTATTAAGGCATAAAATTAGTTTGAGGTTTGTCCTGTGCCATAATAAACATCAACAACCCGGGTTACGCCACTAAATGAAGTGTAAGGGTAGTACGCGCTCGATCCACTGACGGTATTTGTAGGCATGAAGAGAGCAGTACCTGGTAAGGTAACAAAACCTGTAGCAGTGACACCTATGCCAGAATTGGGTGTGTTACCTGATGCCGGAAATAAACTCACATAATTGTTTCCCACATATCCGGAGCCGCCAGTTACTACTGTCACGCCTGTAATCTGGCCGCCAGCCACAACTGCGGTAGCCGTAAACCCACTCCCTTTGCCTGATGTGATGTTTACCAATGTCCCTGCGGGATAATTGCTTCCTGCTTGATAAACGTTCACCGAGGTAACCACACCTGCTGTAACGACCACATTTGCTAACGCCTGATTTGTATAAGTCGCATTTGCATTTTGATCAAAAGCCTTACCGGGGTCTAAGAAAACAACAGATGGCACATTGATGTATCCGGATCCCTGACTAGTAACATTTATTGAAGTAACAACTCCGTTGGTAAGATTAGCCACGGCTGTTGCACCGGTTCCTACATGGGTTGGATCCACAATGAGAACCTGTGGCGCAACAATATAGCCAGAGCCGCCATTCGTGATATTTATTGCATTGACAACCTTATTGGCAAAGGTTACGGTAGCGGCTGCGCCTGATCCGGAAACCACTGTGATCGTTGGTGGTGTAATCCCGTCATATCCTGATCCTGAGCTAGTCATATTAACGCCCACCAAACTGCCATCCGTTCCCAACACCGCAGTTGCCGTAGCCGTAGATGAACCCGTCCCTCCATATTGAGGAGGTGAAATCACAATTAAGGGGGTGGTTGAGTAATAAAGGTTGTCAGAAAACTTTGTCCCAGGGGTAACGGTTACACTTGATATCCCTAAGCCAGCCCAAAGTACCGAGCCACTTGCGTTACTTCCAATGGCATTGAGAGGTACCGCATAAACTCCATTTGTATATCCTGTACCACCGCTAGTAATAGTAATACCCGTTACTTTACCACCAGCAACTGTTGGTGACAACACTGCTTGCGTAGTGAAAGCGCCAAGCGAAGACAAGTCAACTGTGGGGGTACTGGTATAATACAGGCCTGCGGTGGTGACGCTTACGGCTGTTATCACCCCACCAGAAACGGTAACGCTGGCAGTAGCTCCTTGGCCCGAACTGATTGAAACCTTAGGTGCTTTTTGAAGGCCACCTCCACCATTAGTAATGGTAACTGATCCAACAGACCCTCCTCCTGACAGCACTGCGGTGGCCGTTGGAAAATTTGTTCCATTCGTCTGAAATCCGGCCTGTGTTACCCCTGATGGGAAATTCGTAGTGTTTAACTCTTCACCAGCATCTAAGACGAAATTGTTATTTAAATCATACCAAAAAATTACATTAGGCGCAACTGCGTAATTCCCTCCCGGATTTGTTACCTGGACAGCGGCAACAGCACCCGTAGAAGCACCATAAGCGTAGTTTCCTAAACTAGCGGTAGCACCTGCTCCTTCAGTTATCGTGATAGTTGGGTTCGAGGTATAGCCACTACCACCAGAAACTAAGGTTATCGCAGTCACAACGCCACTAGCCACCGTTACCGTAGCCGTTGCAGGGGTACCCCCTGCAGGAGGTGCAGAAAAAATAACCCGGGGCGTACTTAGGTATCCGCTTCCACCATTGGTTAGGTTAATAGCTGTAACTGCTCCATTGCCGGAAGTCAATGCTGTGGCGGTAGCGCCACCACCAGCATAAAAAGTAACTGTCGGAGCTGATGGAATGCTAGGAACCGTTGTATAAGCTGATGATGCCATGGGGCCATATATATTCCTTTGCGTTACTGTGGTGACATCTCCGTTTTGTGTTACAAAGTATGTTTTATTGGCCACTACGTCAGAATACTGAAAACGGATAGGCACACCACCAGTTGCTGATCCCACATTTCCTGAAGGACTACCCGGTACGGTTATCGTATAATCTCCAGTAGCATTGGTCGTGGCCGATCCCAAAAATTGAATACCAAAACTAATGGGCGGAAACACGCTGTTCAACAATGCAGGGTTACTTAGGTTACTGACATTCTGTGTTGGCGTATTAGCTGGGTTTGGAATATACTGGTTTTTAAAATCAGCACTCGAAACATCAATCGTTGCTGATATCTGGGTGCCTGCCGGAACCACCTCTTTGGTAAGATTGGTCAAATCCGTTTCGATGAATGCACGGCCAGCAACGGTAGCCGTTGAAGCACCTGTGGTTGCAAAAATCGGAAATGCATTACTGAAGCTCCTGTTGTTGAAGTAGGCAAGCAAATTTTGCAAAAGGATTGGATTTGTAACGTAAATCGTAGCAGGGCTAGCTGGTCCTCCTTGTCCACCACTTCCATTGTTAGCACCGCCTGCCACTCCTGGTACAGTCCCTACGGTTTGTTGAAACAACTGAAAAGGAAGCGATGCGCCTACCGTCCAGTCAAATTCTGCGTAACCCTGGCAGGTTATTGAACCATTGATGGCGCCTACCCCAATATTTTTGAAGGTAAACAAGCCGTCTGTTCCGGTTTGTGTTTGCTTCACCCCATATTGGGTAATGGTGACGGTAACAGGGTTTGCAAAGGTCTGTATCTTCACATTAGAAGGTGTAGTACCTGCGCCTGATCTGCCACCGGCATTATTCAAGGAAATTGATGATATGCTGCCATCTAACACCTGCACCTCATAAGTATAGGGCAAATATGTGGCTTTGCCGGCTGCAACCGCCAACGAATCCACTCTTGCCAAAGAGTCGGTATACCTTTTATATTTCATTTGGCTTAAAGAGAGCAAATATTTAAGCGAATCAGAGGCCGTTAATGCCTTGAGTTGTTTCAATTGAGCAGACTCTTGTTGCTTCAACAGTTGTTGTTGGGTTAAATCATCCTTTTTGCAGGAGAATACCCCTACCAGAAGCAGGATTATCCCTAGGGCGGAAATTTTTGTTATTGTAGAGTTCATTTTCTCATGGGTTTGGTTGTGAAAAATTGTTTTTACTTTTTTTAAAAAATCTTGTAGCCTAAACTAAGTGTGATGATTCGGCTCTTATAATCCATAGGATAGGGAAGTATCTTTAAGTCGTTGCCCTTAACCAGGTTTGGAAAGCCTTGCTGGTAGCGCGCATCCACCACAAATGAATCGAAAGAAACACTAAGCCCGCCAATGGCGGAGGCGTTGTACATTTGGAAATACGAACTTACATTATCCCCATATCCATAATAATTAATTGTGGATTCGGGGTTGGTAAGCTTGTAGGCCCGGTTATTGATCTCATAAACCGAAAAATTGTAGGAGTAAGACCCTCCCACATATATTTTAGGTTTGAGCGATTCCATTATTGGCAGTGGGAATTGCAATAAAATAGGAATCTCTAAAGTGTGAAACCGTAGATTACGATGGTGGTAATCAACAGAACCTCCACTCCCCAAACTTTCGTTGTATGAATTTAGTCGCGCTGCATGGCTCACATACAAAAGTTCGCCACGCACAGTCAAGAACGAAAGAAGATTGAGGTTGACATAACCCCCTGCACCGTAGCCGAACGCAGAAGTAGTGCCGTTGGACACCGTCATGTTGGATAGTACTTTTGCTCCAACAGACACCATTTGTTCTTCAGCATCCTGCCCTCGGGTGGGCATGGATAGCATCAAGGCAAACACCAATAATACTATTGGATGTAAGCTGATTGTTTTTGTTTTTGTTTTCATTTTATTTTTTGTTTTATCATAGAAGGGTTGATTGGTGAATGAACTATTTACTTGAGTCAAAGTTGATTTTGCTGGAAAGAAAAAGCAATACCGCAAAAGGGGTATATTTCAAGAGGTTGGCATACCTCGATTGAGGTATTGCTTTTACATTTACAAATCACGATAAGGAAAGTCACTCACCCTTAAACTTCCTTTGGGCTTTGCACACCGAGCAACAGATGAAGCCCTTCTGCAACCAGAAGAATTGCGGGTTAAGAATTATAATGGCAATCCAAAAATCAAGGAAAAAATTTGGGCCTCAATTAAAGTAGCCAAGCGTTTTGAGAAGGTTAACCATTTCGATGGAGTCCGAGACGTTAAGTTTTTCGGCTATATTTTTGCAATGCGTGGTCACTGTATGAAAACTTAATCCTAGCGCGGAAGCTACTTTTTTTCTACTGAGGCCCTTGTTAATTAACTTGGCAACCTCCAGTTCACGTATACTTAAATCTCCAAGTAAAGCTAGGGTTCTCGTATCAGAAGCAAATTCGTACAGCCTGTTTTCAATTCCGTTGGATATTCGCAAATGCTGGCTGCTTTCATTTTTATAGTTGCTAATGTCCGAACAAGTAAACAAAGAAATATTTATTCGCCCAATGTCATCATAAGTAAGCACCCTGTCTTGCTGTAGAATTCGCACGGTTTCCCCATTTGGTTTGCACAACCGATAGTCCAAATAACTTCTGTAATTCTCTTTTTCTTCAAACGAAAGTCTGCAGAAGTATAAATTAATAATCTTACTGAATTCAATTAAACCCAATTGGTCACTGAGTGGAATGTTGGAATAAGCAAACTCAACACCTCCATTAAGGTAGTGTTCGGTTGACCAATGAAATATTTCGGAAGCATTTTCACTTAAGTATAGGTAGCGCATGGTTCTGCGGTCAATAATACCCATCACCGATTTCGACAGGGAAAGGGTATGGGTTAAAAAAGGGTGCATGGAGAAACAGCCCTCAACGTCTTCTTCGGTTTTCAATGAAGAGGAAGTTTCCCACACTTGCTTGTATCTCTCCCATGCAGATAGGTCGCGATTTTTAATTTGATCCGCCACCATAAAATTCAAATGGTTTAGTTTAGTTTATTCTTAGTTTCCTGAATTACTTTCCGGTAACTAATAAATAATTTATTTAGCTTGATCACCAAACCCTCAACAAACATTCGAAGTTGCCATCCTCTGCAATTAGGGATCGGCAAGAACCTGTTAGCAATAACAAATCTTCTCCACCTGGAATTGGTTAAAATAAAGATAACTCAAATTTTTAAAGCAATTAGCAAAACGGCAGATAATTAATTATTAATCTGCGAAATAGGCAGGTGAGCGATCCTGTTCACCTCAATATTTTGTGTTTAACTTTTCTTGATCAACGCCATAAAAAATCCATCAAACCCTTCAGAAGGCAAAAGCGTCTTTTGTTCGATCAACTGAAATTCGGCCTTCCTTTCAGATAAAAACTTTTCAACTTGTTTTTCGTTCTCTGAAGGCAATACGCTGCAAGTAGAATATACCATCAACCCACCCGGTTTTAGCATCACGCTATACTCATTGAGGATTTTCTGTTGCGTTACTTTTACTTTTTCAATAAAATCTAATGCCAACTTCCACTTCGCATCTGGATTTCTCTTCAACACACCCAACCCTGAACATGGCACATCTAACAAAAGACGATCGGCCGACTTTTCTTGTCGTTTAATGGTTTTTGAAGATTCAATTACCCGGGTCTCGATGTTGGAGGCGCCAGCTCTTCGTGCGCGTTTCTTTAATTCATTTAATTTCCATTCTTCTGTATCCATGGCAATGATACGACCCTTGTTTTCCAACAAGGCAGCAAGATGAAGTGTTTTTCCGCCACCACCCGCGCACGCATCAACCACACGCATGCCAGGTTCCACCCGCAAAAACGGAGCAATCATCTGTGAACCGGCATCTTGCACTTCAAATAATCCATCTTTAAACTGTTGACGGGTAAAAATATTTTGGCGAAGCTTTAACAACAGCGCATCGGGAAAATCGCGGAGGGCATCTGTAAAAATATTTTCTCCTTCTGCCAATTGGCGTTGGAGTTCGATCCGTGAAACTTTCAACGTATTCACACGCAGTACCACCTGAGCCTGTTCATTAAGGGCATGAAGTTCGGTATCCCAGCGTTTGCCTAGCTCAGTTGCACCTAACTCATCGAGCCAATCTGGAATTGACTCTTTGACTTTTCGGTCCTTTTGGATTTCTTCATAGGTCTTAAAAAAATCCCGCTCATTCAATTTCATTTCTGGCCAATCCGGTAAGCGGACTTTGTTCCACAAGCACCAGGCGCCCAGTAATTTCCAAAAATCGTCTTCCGCAGCATCCGTTAGATAGCCAAAAAGCCGATACCACCGCACAATATCGTAGGTAGTCTCTGCAATAAACCGCCTGTCACGCGCTCCCCATTTGGGATTTTGCTTTAATAATTTTTCAATAGCTTTATCGGCATACTTCTTTTCGATAAAAATCGATTCGAGCAATTGCACCACCGATTCACACAAATTACGATAGAGTTTCAAGGTTTGTATATTTTGTTGAAATTTAGGGAGGAATTACTAATTCTTTTCACAAGAACCCATGATTATGAAAACTAAAGTTGTGTTTTTTATTATCATCTTTTTACCAATTGTTTCATTTTGCCAATTCGGTGCACTCAAACAAAAAATTTTGGATAAAGGAAAAAAAGCGCTGGAAAGTAACATAGATAAAAATAGAGACAAACTTGACTCAACTGATTTTAATTACGCCATTTCCGTTATTGATAACTCTGGAATGATGGATATACGCGATGCCGGGGAGAGTTTTACGAAAACCTCAGATAACATTTCAAACCGGTTTCTAAAAGATGAATCAAACGTTACACCTGCCCAAAAAAGCCGGAACATACTTGATGCGGCACAAGCCTTTTATAATAACCGTTTTTTTAAAATGGCTGAAATAAATTTCCTAGAGGCCAAACTTTCCTATGAATCAAATAACTTAAAAAGCAACATTAATTACAGTAAAGTTTATGCTGATTTAGGTTTGCTTTATTCGACAGAAGGTCGTTATAATCTGGCAAGTCAGTACACTACTGAGGCGCTGACCATGCGAGAGAAAACACCTGGTAAAAACAGCCGAGCGTATGCGTCTTCGCTCAACAACAATGCCGTTCTTTTTCAGGAAACCGCTCATTACAATGAAGCCGAAAAATATTTTCAGGAAGCGCTAGCTACAGTAAAGAAAACACTTGGAGAACAAAGTCAGGAGTACGCAATCGTACTTAACAACCAGTCTATCTTTTTTTCAAAGATTGGACGCTACGACCAAGCCATTGAAAAACTAAAATCGGCCATCGCCATTCTTGACGAACAAGGGAAAAATAATCTCCGCAATACAGTGGGTTTTCAATCCAACCTCGCCCTGCTTTACCAAAATACTGGAAAATATCCTGAAGCTGAAGCGATCTACCTAAAACTTGAAAAGGCTTTGAAAACGCAAAGCAACAACCCCTACTACGCGGGCATTCTCGACAACCTGGCGCTGCTTTATATTGAAATGAACAAGACCGACAAAGTGGAAGGTTATTTTAAACAATCTGCTCAGGTTTACAAGGATCGTTTTGGTGATCAAAATCCAAACTACGCAAAGGTCTTAAATGATCTTGGAAATTTCTATCGCATGCAAGGCCGCTTTGAAGAAGCCGAAAAGTCGTTGACGGAATCGCTCACCATTCGGGCAAACACACTCGATAGCAACCATCCCGATTTTGTAAAATCAGAAGAGGATATGGGTATTCTTTATTGGAAAAAGGGCGACTTGTCAAAAGCTTATACCAGTTTTCAATCGGCCATAAACAAGTCACTCGATTTTGTCAATCGCTATTTTCCACCCATGAGCGAAGCCGAAAAAACAAAATACTGGGACATTTTACAGCCTCGGTTTCAGCGGTACTACAATTACTGCCTCGAAGCGCAAGCCAGCAACCCGCAGATCGCAAAAGACATGTACAATTATCAAATGGCAACAAAGGCTTTGCTTCTCAACGCTACCAATAAAATCAAGCAAGCCATTCTCAGCAGCGGCAATACCGAATTGATCAAAGACTACACCGCATGGCTCGACAAAAAAGAAACCCTAGCCCGCTATTACTCCCTCTCCAAAGAGGAATTAAAAGATCAGAAAATTGATCTGGCCGCCCTGGAGCAAGAAGCCAATGGTATGGAGCGCTCGTTATCTCAGCGATCAGGAGACTTCTCCCAAGGCTATTCCTCTGAAAAAATTGGGTTCGACCGAATTGCATCATTGCTGGGCGATAACGAAGCGGTAGTGGAGATGATTCGAATTCGTTCTTTCGACAAAGATTTTACCAGCGATTCTAAATATGCCGCCCTGGTGCTCACCAAAAATTCAACCGAACCTAAATTAATCATTCTCGATAATGGCAATCAGTTGGAAGCGCGCTATGCAAAATTCTATCGCAATGCCATCCAACAAAAAATTGTCGATCAATATTCTTACGAGCAGTTTTGGGCTAGGATTGAACCCGCCTTAGTTGGAAAAAAGATAATCTACATTAGCCCCGATGGCGTTTACAATCAAATTAACCTCAATACACTAAAAAAAACAGGGGGTGATTTTGTAATCAATAAATACGACCTCGCGATCATCGGAAATTCCAAAGACTTGATCGGACTAAAAACAGCAAAAGTTTCAACGACAAAAAAAGAGGCCTTTCTTTTGGGATTCCCGAATTACGGAGGAGAAAGCATTGTGGAATTACCGGGAACAAAAGTAGAGATCGAAGGGATCTCCAAAATTTTAAAAACATCAGGCTATCAGATTTCTTTGGCTGAACAAAACGAAGCTACCGAATCAAAAATAAAATCAATTAAAGGATCTGCCTTGGTGCATATTGCAACACACGGTTATTTTTTACCTGACGCGGAAGGCGGAGGGGTGGGTGTCGATGCCGCTAATGCAAAAAATAATCCACTGCTTCGCTCTGGGCTGTTGCTCGCAGGGGCAGCAAAAACAATGTCAGGCGAAGTATTGCCTAACCTTGAAAGCAATGACAACGGAGTGCTCACCGCGTATGAGGCCATGAATCTAAATCTCAATGGCACAGACTTGATTGTTTTAAGCGCCTGCGAAACTGGCTTGGGCGATGTGCGCGCAGGTGAAGGAGTCTATGGGTTGCAACGCGCTTTTATCGTGGCTGGAGCCAAAGCCATGGTCATGAGTTTATGGAAAGTGGACGATGCAGCCACGCAAGCACTGATGACAAACTTTTATACCATTCTATCCAAAGGCGGAAGCAAATTGAAAGCATTCAAGCAAGCCCAACTCCAATTGATGACAAAATATAAAGACCCTTACTATTGGGGCGCGTTTGTGATGATAGGACAATAAATTTATTCTAGAAATCCTTTTACTACTTTGGGTTGTAATATTGGCGGCATGGCCAAACGAAACGTAAGCATCCCATGAGTTCCGGGTGGCCACCGGGCTGTCCGCTGCAAGTCCTCGCCCAACCGCACTCATCAATCCCATGCTGTGGGCTTTCCGCTACCATCCCTTGCCGATGCACAGTCAAAGCGATACTTGTCTTAGCAACAAAAAGCTATTCCAATGAATTGCTAAAAAATAAAACTCAATTTTTTATAGAAGACAATATATTATTACAACCCTCAGTTTCAAATTGAAATGGAATTTTCTACGCGCCTAGTAAGTACGCGATCAAGACTGTTTTTGTTCATAAAAAAAGCGTCCCATGTTTGTATGGGGCGCTTTATAAAAAAGTCAGGCAACGACCTACTCTCCCGGGTTTTACCCTAGTACCATTGGCGCTGGTGGGCTTAACTGCTCTGTTCGGAATGGGAAGAGGTGGTCCCCACCGCCATAGTCGCCTTAAGTTCTTAAGAGACGTCAGTAGCAAGTATCAGGCAGCAAGACAACGCTTTGGCATTTATCTTCTGTCTTTCGACTTACACCTTTGGCCCCTTCCAATATCGTTGGCACACCGGAGAAAAGAATCTTTGGGCTTGTAATAAAAGTGCAACAAGCACGTAGGCAAAAAATTTGTTGTTCGAAGCGCTTGGGCAATTAGTACCGCTCGGCTTTGCCATTGCTGGCTTTGCACCTGCGGCCTATCAACGTCATAATCTCTGACGGCCCTTATATGGAAACCTCATCTCGGGGCGGGGTTCGCGCTTAGATGCTTTCAGCGCTTATCCACTCCCAACGTAGCTACCCGGCGGTGCAGCTGGCGCTACAACCGGTACACCAGCGGTTGGTCCAATCCGGTCCTCTCGTACTAAGATCAGGACCCCTCAAGTTTCCTACGCCCATCACAGATAGGGACCGAACTGTCTCACGACGTTCTGAACCCAGCTCGCGTGCCACTTTAATAGGCGAACAGCCTAACCCTTGGGACCTTCTCCAGCCCCAGGATGTGACGAGCCGACATCGAGGTGCCAAACCTCCCCGTCGATATGAGCTCTTGGGGGAGATCAGCCTGTTATCCCCAGAGTACCTTTTATCCTTTGAGCGATGGCCCTTCCATGCAGGACCACCGGATCACTATATCCTGCTTTCGCACCAGCTCGACCCGTCGGTCTCACTGTCAAGCATGCTTGTACTATTGCACTCCACGTACGGTTACCGACCGTACTGAGCATACCTTTGAAAGCCTCCGATACGCTTTCGGAGGCGACCACCCCAGTCAAACTACCCACCACACAATGTCTCCCGTTTGTACGGGATTAGGCACCGAGAAAATGAAGGGTGGTATTTCACCGTTGGCTCCCCAAAACCTAGCGGCCCTGGATCAACGCCTCCCACCTATCCTACACATCATCCCCCCAATACCAATGTGAAGCTATAGTAAAGGTTCATGGGGTCTTTCCGTCCCGTGACGGGTACACGGCATCTTCACCGTGACTACAATTTCACCGAGCTCATGGCTGAGACAGCGCCCAGATCGTTACACCATTCGTGCAGGTCGGAACTTACCCGACAAGGAATTTCGCTACCTTAGGACCGT
>JADEYI010000544.1_pt1 | contig 49110 bp, 39 predicted proteins | sample 8542331 | NCBI WGS metagenome assembly JADEYI01 (sample SAMN16510988, study PRJNA670497) | mine drainage metagenome | isolation source: biofilm near Copperflume 1 | place: Germany: Marsberg coppermine Kilianstollen | collected 2018-02 | reverse complement strand
GGCTCGCGTTCGAAGAGCTGCTGCCGATCCAGCTGACGATGCTGCTGCGCCGTCGCCTGTTCCAGAAGTCGGCGCCGGCCGAGCCGATGCCGCTCTCCGCCGCCGCCGAAGGCCGCTTCCTCGCCTCGCTGCCGTTCACGCTGACCGGCGCCCAGCAGCGCGTGCTGTTCGACGTGCTGAACGACTGCCGGCGGCCGGTGCCGATGAGCCGCCTCGTGCAGGGGGACGTCGGCAGCGGGAAGACGGTGATCGCCGCCGCGGCGCTGGTGGCGGCGATCGAGAACGACCGCCAGGCGGTGATGATGGCGCCGACGGAGATCCTCGCGGAGCAGCACTTCGACACGCTGAAGCAGCTCTTCGGCGCGGACGGCGCCGCCGGCAACGTCGCCAGCGCCTACCCGGCGTTTCTGCCGCGGCCGCTGAGGATCGCCCTGCTCACCGGCAGCGCGAAGGCGAAGGAGCGCCGCGAGGTGCACGAGGCGCTCGAGCGCGGCACGATCGACATCGCCTGCGGCACGCACGCGCTGATCCAGGGCGGCGTGCGCTTCCACGACCTGGGCGTCGCCGTCGTCGATGAGCAGCACCGCTTCGGCGTCATGCAGCGGGCGGCGCTGCGCGAGAAAGGCTCGCAGGCGGCGCACACGCCGCACATGCTGGTGATGACGGCGACGCCGATCCCGCGCACGCTGGCGCTGACGCTGTACGGCGACCTCGACGTGTCCGTCATCGATGAGCTGCCGCCGGGACGCCAGCCGGTGAAGACGACCTGGGTGGCCGCCGATGACCGCCCTTCGGCCGAGCGCTTCCTGCGTGATCAGGTGGAACAGGGACGGCAGGCGTTCGTCATCTGCCCGCTCGTCGAGGAGTCGGAAACGCTCGATGTGAAGTCGGCGACGGCGGAGTACGAGCGGCTGCGGCGGCAGGTGTACCCGGATCTGCGGGTCGAGCTCATCCACGGGCGCATGTCGCAGAAGTCGAAGGACGCGATCATGCGCCGGTTCCGCAACGGCGAGGCGGACATCCTCGTGTCGACGTCGGTGATCGAAGTGGGGATCGACGTGCCGAACGCGTCGGTGATGCTGATCGAAGGGGCGGACCGCTTCGGGCTGGCGCAGCTGCACCAGTTCCGCGGACGCGTCGGCCGCGGTGCGGCGCAGAGCTCCTGCCTGCTGCTGGCGGAGGACCCGCGCGACGAGGCGCGCAAGCGGCTGGAGTTGATGGAGGAGACCGCGGACGGCTTCCGCCTGGCGGAGGCGGACATGGAGATGCGCGGCCCCGGGCAATTCTTCGGCACGAAGCAGTCCGGCGTGCCCGGCCTCAAGGTTGCGCGCCTGTCCGACGTGAAGATCATCGAACTGACGCGCAAGGAAGCGGAGCGCCTGCTCGATGCGGACCAGGGCCTCGTGCAGCCCGAGCACGCGGCGCTGAACGCCCGCGTCCGCGCCCTGCTCGACGATGTGGTGGACGAGGAGCACTGAGGGGTCACGCCGTCAGCCCCGTCGACGTGTCGGACGCCGCCCGCGCCGATACAATACGCCGATGCTGAGTGACCGCACGATCAAGGACGAGCTGGCGCGGCGGCGCATCATCATCGACCCGCTCGACCCCGAGGACATCCAGCCGGCCAGCGTCGACGTCCACCTCGACCGCACCTTCCGCATCTTCAGGGCGAGCAGCCGCCCGTACATCGATGTGCGCGAGCGGCAGGACGACCTGACCGAGGAGGTGGTGATCGGCGAAGAGCGGCCGTTCTTCATCCACCCCGGCGAGTTCGTGCTGGCGAGCACGCGCGAGGTGCTGACGCTGCCGGACGACATCCTGGCGCAGGTCGAGGGCAAGAGCTCGCTCGGGCGCATCGGCCTGCTGATCCACGCGACGGCGGGCTTCGTCGACCCGGGCTGGCACGGCAAGCTGACGCTCGAGCTGTCTAACGTCGCGAAGATGCCGATCGCGCTGTACTTCGGGATGAAGATCGGCCAGCTGAGCTTCGTGCGGATGTCGACGCCGGTCGAGCGCCCGTACGGCAGCCCTGAGCTGCGCAGCAAGTACCAGGGCCAGATGGGCCCGACGCCAAGCCGCGCCCACACGGAGTACGATCGGCCGGGCCACGCACGACGCGAAGGCGCGGGCGAGTGACGGGGGCGAAGCGCAAGACGCGGCGTCGCCCGCTCGACACCGGCACGCTGGCGGTTGCGATGCACGACGACGCGACGGCGCCAGCGGGAGCGTCGGCATAGTGCCGCCGGCGCGCGCTGTGATCTTCGATATGGACGGCGTGCTGACGGACAGCGAGCCGGCCTTCCACGCCGCCGTCAACGACATCCTCGACCGCTTCGGCACGTCGATCAGCCTCCGCGACTACGAGCGCTTCATCGGTACGGCGACGCCGGTGATGTGGCAGCGGATGATCGCGCTCAAGCGCCTGCCGGCGACGCTGCCGGAGATCCTCGATGCCTACGAAGCTCCGCTGCTCGCGCGCCTGCGCGAGCCGCGACCGCCGCTGCCGGGCGCGCGCGAGCTGCTGGCGCGGCTGCGCACGATGCGCGTGCCGCTCGGCCTGTGCACGGCGTCATATCGACGCTGGGTCGATGCGATCCTCGCCTCAGCCGGGATCGCGCCGGAGTTCGACGTGATCGTCGCGGCCGATGACGTCGAGCGGACGAAGCCGGACCCGCAGCCGTACGAACGCGCGGCCGCGGCCCTCGGCTTGAGGGCGGACGAGTGCGTCGTCATCGAGGACAGCGTCTCCGGACTGACGTCGGCGCTCGCGTCGGGCGCCTGCGTCGTGCAGCTGCGGGCGACCGGCACGGCGGCCGACGTCATGCCCGGCGTGGAACGCGTGATCGCGTCGCTCGACGAGTTCCCATCCGAGTGGCTGGCCGCCGGGACGTAGCTTCCCGATGCACGATCGCTGCGGAGCGCGCGCTCGTGGCGGACGGTCGGCCGTCGTTCAGCCGAGCTCCGCGATGCTCGCGCGCAGGCCGGCGCGGCGCGCGCGGACGGCATCGAGGCGCTCCTGCTCGGTGGCGATGATCTTCTCCGGCGCCCGGGCGCGGAACTGCTCGTTCGCCAGCTTCGCCTCGATGCGCGCGGCCTCCGCCTCGGCGTCGGCGAGCTGCTTCTGCAGGCGCCCGCGCTCGGCGTCGAGGTCGAAGAGGCCGGCGAGCGGCACGACGACGGTGACGCCTTCGAGCACGGCGGTGGCGACCTGCTCCCGCGGCGCTTCGTCCGCCGCGCCGACGACGCGCAGCGGCCGGACGCGCGCCAGCGCCTCGATGTAGCGCGCGCCGGCATCGAGCGCGGCACGCTCGCCCTCACAGAGGACGAACGCGGCGATGAAGCGTGCCGGCTCGACCTTCTTCTCCGCGCGGATGTTGCGAACGGCGCGGACGACGTCGATCAGCTGCGCCATCTCCTGCTCGGCGGTCGCGTCGCTGTAGCCGCCATCGCCGCGGGGGTAGGCGGCGACGATCAGGGCGTCCCCGTCGGCGCCCTCGATCTTCCGGACGAGCGCCTGCCAGACCTCTTCGGTGACGAACGGCATGAAGGGATGCAGCAGGCGCAGGCAGCGCTCGAGGACAGACGCGAGCACCGGCAGCGGCGAAGGCGCAGCCGTCGTCTCATCGCGCGCGCGCACCTTGGCGATTTCGATGTACCAGTCGGCGAGCTCGCCCCAGACGAAGTCGTACACCTGCCGCGCCGCCTCGCCGAGCTCGAACTTGCGCATCTGCTCGTCGACGCTCCGGGCGAGGCGCTCGGCGCGCGAGACGATCCAGCGGTCCTCGACGGGCGCATCGGCGGCCGGCGGCCCGTCGGGGAGGCGCACCGTGTCGTCACCGATCATCGAGATGACGAAGCGGGCGGCGTTCCAGAGCTTGTTGGCGAAGTTGCGCCCCATCTCGACGCGCTGGTCGGAGAGGCGCAGGTCGTTGCCGGGACCGCTCGCCGTGATCAGCGCGTAGCGCAGCGCGTCGGAGCCGAAGCGCTCGACGATCTGCAGCGGGTCGACGCCGGTGCCGAGCGACTTGCTCATGCGCTGGCCGTGCTCGTTGCGCACCGTGCCGTGGAGGTAGACCGTGCTGAACGGGATCTCGCCCATGTTGTAGAGGCCGAGCATGATCATCCGTGCGACCCAGAGGAAGATGATGTCGTAGCCCGTCTCCATGACGGAGGTCGGGTACCAGAAGTCCAGCTCCGTGCGCTCCCGCGGCCAGCCGAGCGTGGAGAACGGCCAGAGGCCGGACGAGAACCACGTATCGAGCACGTCGGTTTCCTGCAGCAGATGGCCGCCGCCCGTCGGCGCGCGCTCCGGCGTCTCGATTGCGACGACGGGGGTCGCTGCCACGGCGGACCACGTGCCGCTGCGCACGATCTCTTCGTGGGAGACGCCCGCCGCCCGCAGCTCGTTGTAGGGAGCGACGCGCGCCGGCGCGTCGGGGCCGGCGCCGGCTTGGCGGAGCGTGACGATGATGCGGTCGCCGTCGTCGTCGGCGCTGTACCAGACGGGGATGCGGTGCCCCCACCAGAGCTGACGGGAGATGCACCAGTCGCGGATGTTCTCCATCCAGTTCAGATACATGCGCTCGAACCGCTCCGGGACGAAGGCGATCGCGCCCTCGCGCACGGCGTCGATCGCCGGCCGCGCCAGTTGCTCCATCTTCACGAACCACTGCCAGCTCATCAGCGGCTCGACGACCGTGTGGCAGCGGGCGCAGACGCCGACGGTGAGCAGGTGCGGCTCCGTTTTCTCCAGGTAGCCGAGCTCTTCCAGGTCGCGGACGATGACGGCGCGCGCCTCGTAACGGTCGATGCCGGCATACGGGCCCGCCTGCTCGTTCAGCGTGGCATCGAGGTTCATGACGTTGATCCGCGGCAGATCGTGCCGCTGGCCGATCTCGAAGTCGACGGGGTCGTGGCCGGGGGTCACCTTCAACGCGCCGGTGCCGAACTCCATCTCGATCGCGACGTCGGCGATGACGGGGATCTCCCGCTGGATCACCGGCAACAGCACCGTGCGGCCGATCTTGTCGGCGTAGCGTGGGTCGTTGGGATTGACCGCGACGGCGACATCGCCGACAAACGTCTCCGGGCGGGTCGTCGCGACGGTCATCGCGTCGTCGGAGACGTGCGGGACGCCGGCGCTGTCGTGCCCGTCGACGAGCGGGTAGCGGATGTACCAGAGGCTGGAGTTCTGGTCTTCGTGCTCGACCTCCAGGTCGCTGAGGGCGGTGCGGCAGCGCGGGCACCAGTTGATCAGCCGCTCGCCGCGATAGATCAGGCCGTCGTCGAACAGCTTCTTGAAGGTGGTGCGGACGGCGAGCTGCGGCCCTTCATCGAGCGTGAAGGTCTCGCGCGACCAGTCGGCCGAGGCGCCGAGGCGCCGGTGCTGTTCGCTGATGATGCTGCGATAGCGGCCGACCCAGCTCCACACCCGCTCCTCGAAGGCCTCGCGACCGAGGGCATGGCGGCTGAGGCCTTCCTTCGCCAGCTCCTTCTCGACGACGTTCTGCGTGGCGATGCCGGCGTGGTCGACGCCGGGCAGCCAGAGCGTCGGGTCGCCGAGCATGCGGTGCCAGCGCACGAGGATGTCCTCGACGGCGTCGGTGAGGGCGTGGCCGACGTGCAGCTCGCCGGTGACGTTCGGCGGCGGCATGACGATCGAGAACGGCGGGCCGGCGCCCTCGGGCCGGCGCGGCTTGAAGTAGCCGCGCCGCTCCCAGAAGCGGTAGACGCGGTCTTCGGTCGCGCGCGGGTCGTAGGCCTTCGCCATCGCTCCGCCGGGAGCGGCGTCGGCGCGGTCGCTGCCGTTCTCATACGGGGCGGCTAGATCTGGTCTGGTGTCGGCGTCCGTCATCTCTGCGTCTCTCTCAGCACTGCGCGCCGCTTCGACGCGACAGCGTACCGGCGATGGCTGACCGGGGCACGAAGAAGCCCCGAACTGCTTCGGGGCCCGTTCCTGCGACTGCGCGCGCCGGCAGCCGCTTACCGGGCCTGTCGTACGGATACGCTGCTGCGGCGGTTGGTGGTCGGGTTCGCGCTCACGCGAGTATGGTAGCGGATCGCGGCGGGCAGCGCCGGCTCGTCGGTCCCTCACCCGCGACCCGCTTCCTACCCGGGCGCTCTCTGGCGGTCGATGCAGTAGTACAGGGCGACGTTCTTGGCCGTGTACAGCGAGTAGCGGTTGTCGAGCACGAGCGTGTAGGTGCCGCGGACCTGCGCGGAGAAGCTGAAGTCGTAGTTCTCGGCGCGCGGCGATTCGAGGATCTGCTGGCCGAGCGGCGTCACGAGCCTCAGCAGCACGTCGACGCGCCCGAAGCCGCCGTCGGCCTCGAAGGTGGCGCGCACGTCGTCGCCCTCGGCGAGCGGCACGGTGACGGTCTGTTCCGCCTGCGGCTTGACGGTGATGTTGACGTTCGTGCAGTCCTGCGGACGGCCGTTCGAGATGGCGCCGGCGTGCGCGGGGGTGCCGATGCTGGCCGGCGACCACTCGTTGAGCGCCAGCCAGGCGCCGGCCAGTCCTCCCCCGACGAGGAGGAAGAAGCCGATGAGGACGGCGAGCTTGCCCATACGAGGATCGTCGGCGGCGGCGCGGCCGGATGGAGGGTGATCGGGCCCGGATATCGGAGGCTGGGGTCGGGAGTTGCGCCCGCCCGGAAGCGAGGCGAAGGATCTCTCTCCGCGATCGAGGGTCGAGCGTCGGGGCCGCCGGTCGATCTTCGAGGGGGGCTGGCAGCACGAGCTCGGCCGAGGTCGTGCGACGGAACCATGCGGGGCGTACCTGCATCGCCGTGCGCGTGCGTGTGCGGTTTGAGCCGCTGCTGTGCCCGGCGGCGGTGGCGGCCACTACCGATGCGGCAGCGCGCGGTCCGGCGGCCGCGGGCGACGGTGGCGCCAGGGCGGCGAAGCGGCCGCGGCGCGCCGTCAGTAGCTGCGGGCCGACGGCGGCGTCAGTCGCGCGGCGTCAGGGCGGCGAACCGGCGCAGCGCCCAGGCGACGCCGTCCTCGCGGTTGCCGGGGCCGACGACGTCGACCTGCGCCTGCACATCGGCCGGCGCGTTGCCCATGGCGATGCTGAGGCCCGCCACCCGCATCATCTCAAGGTCCGGCGCCGCATCGCCGATGGCCACGACATCATCGGGCGCGACGCCCAGGTGGTCGCAGACGAGCAGCAGCGCGCGGCCCTTGTCGGCGGCGGCGCGGACGATGTTCACGTACGGCGGGAACGTCTCGCTGTACCCCGTGGCGACGTTCAGGACCTCATCGTACGCGTGGCCGAGTTGCTTCGGCAGGCCGTCGAAGGCGTCTTGCCCGAAGAAGAGGAACGCCTGCGCGCCGGCGATGACGTGCGGCGACAGGCGATCCGTCGTCACCATGCCGGCCGGCAGGCGCGCGGGGTCGATCTGCCGTCGCGACATGAGGTGCGTCACGTCGTCCACCGTCACCATCGACTCGTAACGCGCCTCGTCGGCGACCGCAGCGATGGCGCGCGCGGCCTCGGCGGGCAGCGTCAGGTCCAGCAACCGCGCGCCATCGACCGGCGTCCGGACGCTGGCGCCGTTGTGGCAGATGATGGGCGAGGTGATGCCCAACAGGTCGGCGGTGCGCTTCGCCAGCGCGTACCAGCGCGATGTGGCGATGACGATCTGGACGCCGGCCGCGCTGGCGTCGCGCACAGCGGCGCTGTTCGCCTCGCTGACCACGTTGCCTCGCTCGAGCAGCGTGCCATCGAGGTCGAGCGCGACGAGCCGGGCGGTGCGACGGCCGTCGAGGTACGCCGCGGCGGCCGCGCGGGGCTCAGCGGCCACGGCCGAAGCCCAAGGGAATGCTCTTCATGCTCAGGTAACGGCCGCCGCCGATGATGATGTGGTCGTGCACGGCGATGCCCATCAGCGCGCCGGCCTCGCGCAGGCCCTCCGTGATCAGCACGTCCTGCTCGGACGGTGTCGCGTCGCCGGAGGGATGATTGTGGACGAGGACGACGGAGCAGGCGTTGACGCGCACCGCATCGCGCAGCAGCTCGCCCATCCGCACCTGCGCGCTGTTGATGTTGCCGACGTAGACTTCCGGAAAGCCGAGCATGTGCCCGCGCGTATCGAGCAGCAGGACGCGCACATGCTCCTGCTCGAAGGCCGACATCTCGGCGATCAGCCGCGCGTCGGCGATGTCCGCCGGCGAGGTGAAGCGGCGCCGCTCCGGCGACGAGGCGCTGGCCACGCGCATGCCCAGCTCGAGCGCCGCCTTGATCTGCGCCGCCTTGGCCTCGCCGAGGCCGTGCTCCTGGCAGAGCTGCTCGAACGGCGCCGTCGCGAGGCCGCTGACGCCGTAGTCCCGCAGCAGCCGCTGCGCGATGGTCAGTGCGCTCTCCTTCGCCGTGCCGGTGCGGAGGAGGATGGCGATCAGCTCGCTGTTGGCGAGCGCGGGGGCGCCGTAGTCGCGCAGTCGCTCGCGCGGCCGGTCGCTCGCCGGCAGGTCGCGGATCAGCGTGACGGACTCCGGGCCGGGCGTCTCCATGCCGGCGAGGCTAACAGGGCGCTCGCGCTGAGGCAATCGGGTGTTGGCTTCTGGCGGCCGGAGTCAATCGGGCGCGATCCGCGCATCTCCTGCTCCCGGTCGCTGACCATCGACCGACGCGCAGTGCGACAGGGATTGTCGCCGGCCGGCGCTATACTTGCGCCCGATATGCCCGAACCACGTCTGATCACCGGCGACCTTGCCTCTATCGAAGCGGCGCTCGCGGAGGCCATCGCGGCGGCGCGCCCGGCAGGCGACGGTCTGGCGCCGGTGACGGTGCTCGTCGGCCACGTCCTGCTGCGCCCGTACCTGGCGCGGGCGCTCGCTCGACGCGGGCTGGCGCAGATGAACGTGCGCTACGTGCTGCCGCTCGACCTGGCGGCGGAACTCGCGCGTGATGCCCTGCCACGCGACCGCGCGCGGCTGACCCGCGAGGCCGAGCGCCTGCTCGTGCGCGAGACCGCCGAGAGCGCGGGCGGCTATTTCGCCGCCATCGCCGGCCGCGAGGGCTTCGTACGTGCGCTCGGGCGGCTCTTCCGGGAGCTCGAGGGCGGCGGGTTCACGCCCGACGGCTTCCGGACGGCGGCGCAGGCCGTCGAGGCGCGGCTGCCGGCCAGCGCGCGCAAGCTCGGCGAGCTGACGCGGCTGTATCGCCTCTACGAGCAGCGCCGTGCGGCGTTCGTCGCGCCGGCGGACCTCTATCGCGCCGCCGACGCGTCGAAGTTCGAGGGGCCGCTGCTGGTCTACGGCGTCTGGTCGCTGCCGGAGCTGCAGGCGCGACTGGTCGAGCGGATCGCCGAGCGCCACGCCATCACCGTCTTCCTCCCCGCGTCCGGACTGGACGCCGACGGCGCGCACGCGTCTCTGCGCCTCCGCTTCGGCGCTGCCGCCGAAGCGACGACGACGGCCGCCGCCAGCGCCGGCCCGCCGCTGCTCGCGCGCTCGCTGCTCGACGAGGAGCCATCGGCGTCGGGCGCGGACGGCGTCGGGATGCTGAGCGCGCCCGACACCGTGCGCGAGGTGTGGGAGGCGGCGCGTGCCTGCCTGCGCTGGGCGCGCGAGGGCATCCGCTTCCACGAGATGGCGCTGGCGTATCGCGCGGCCGACACCTACCGGCCGCTGATCGACGAGATCTTCTCGGAGGCGGGCATCGCGACGTACCTGCACGCCGGCCGCCTGCTCGCCGAGCATCCGCTCGGGCGTCGCGTGCTGGCGCTGCTCGCGCTCGCCGCCGACGGCAGCTTCCCGCGCGCCCGCGTCATGGAGTTCCTGACGGAGACGCAGCTGCCGGGTGAGACGTTGCGCGCGCAGCAGTACGCCAGCGCCTCGGAGTGGGAGGCGTTCACGCGCGACGCCGGCATCATCGACGGCGCGGAGCAGTGGGACGCGCGACTGCGGCGGCTGGCCGAGGAGAAGCGCATCGAGTCCCGGCGCGACGGCTTCGAGTGGCTCGCCAGCCACGCCGAGCGGATCGAGCGCTTTCGCGTGTTCGCGGCGGAGTTCGCGGCGCGGCTGGCGGCGCGCCCGGTCGAGGCGACGTGGTGCGGGCACCTGGCGTACCTGCGGGCGCTCGCCGCGGACTACGCAGCGGGTGTGGAGCCGATCATCGATGCGCTCGACGACCTGCAGGTGCTCGAACGCGTGCATGCGGTCGTGCCGTTCGAGGTGTTCTGCCGGGCCGTGCGCGACGACCTGGAGGCGCGCGACGCGTCACGCGTGCTCAACGAGCCGGTGCGGGAGTTCGGCCGCCGCGGCGTCGCCGTGCTCGACGTGACGTCGCTGCGCCACCTTCGCTTCCGCGCCGTCTGCCTGCTGGGCGTCGCCGAGCGCGCGTGGCCGCCGCCGCCGCGTCCCGACCCGCTGCTGCTTGAGCGCGAGCGTCGCGAGTTGAACGCCGCCGGGAGCGGCGTGCTGCCGCTGAAGATGGAGCCCGACGACGAGCCGTTGCAGTTCTGGCTGGCCGCGCAGGCGGCGACCGAGCGGCTCCAAGTGTCATACGCGCGCGCCGACGCGGGCAAGAGCGGGTCGCGCGTCCCGTCCTTCTTCTTCCGCGCCGTCGTCGACGCGCTCGAAGGCCGCCGGCTGGCCTTCGACGCGCTCGACGGGAGCGCCTTCGTGCAGCGGCTTGCCGCCGGTCGGCTCGCTGCCGAAGACGCGGCCGAGGCGGTGACGCTCGCGGAGTACGACCGCACGCTCGTGCACGCCTACGTGCAGCATGGCGCCGGGTTCGAGAACGTGCGCGCGTTGGCGGACGAGCGGCCGGCGTTCGGGCGCGCGATGGCGGCGCGGCAGGCGCGTGGGAGCGCCCGGCTGACGGCGTTCGACGGCTGCATGACCGGCGCCGCGGCGCAGCGGGCAGCGCGCCACCGCTCGCCGTTCGCCCAGGGCAGGCCCGTATCGCCGAGCCGGCTCGAGATGTACGCCGAGTGCCCCTACCGCTACTTCCTGCGCTACACCCTCGGCGTCGAGCCGCTCGACGAGCCGGAGGCGGTCGACCGGATCAACGCCCTCGAGCGCGGCAGCCTCGTCCACGCGATCCTCGAGCGGTTCATGCGCGAGGTCTGCCCCGACGACCCGCCGCGCACCGATGCGCGCGCGCGGCACATCGCGCGGCTGCTGGCGATCGTCGAGGAGGAGGGCGCCGCGCGCGAGCAGCGCGGCGTCACCGGAAAGCCGCTGATCTGGAAGATGGACCGCCGCCTGATCCACGAGGATCTCGTGCGCTGGTACGACCGCGAGGCGCGCGACGCAAGCGGCCTGGTGCCGCGGGCGTTCGAAGCCGGCTTCGGGCCGCAGTGGTACGCGCGCAACGGCCCCGAAGATCCGCTGTCCGACGAGCAGCCGCTCGTGCTCAGCGCCGCAACGGACGCCGGCCCGCGCGAGGTGCTGGTGCAGGGGCGCATCGACCGGGTCGACTGGGACGACGCGCGCACGCGCTTCCGCGTCATCGACTACAAGACGGGCAAGACGAAGCCAAAGATGTCGCTCGACGGCGGCAAGGCGCTGCAACTGCCGATCTACCTGCGCGCCGCCGCGCAGCTGCTCGGGCTGCCGGCGGAGCGCGGCGAGGCGCAGTACTTCTTCGTCAGCAGCGCCGGCGGCTTCACCCGCCCCGGCATCCACGGCGATGCCTCCGCCGCGGCAGACACCGCGCTCGCGCAGGTGCTGGGGACGATCGCCGCCGGGGTCGACGACGGCTACTTCGCGCCGAACCCCGGCGACGCGGCGCGGCACTGCACGTACTGCGACTACAAGGACGTCTGCGACGCGCGCGTCGGGCCGCTGATGCAGCGGAAGGCGGCGGACGCGCGCGCTGCGGCGTTCATCGCCATGGGGGAGATCTCGTGACGATGACGGCGCCGGATTTCACACCGGGCGACGCGCTCGAGCGGCTGGCGATCCGCGACGGCATCGACGACAACATGTGTGTCGAGGCGGGCGCCGGCACGGGCAAAACGACGGTACTGGTCGACCGCATCGTCGAGATCGTGCGGAGCGGCCATGCGCGCGTGCAGGAGATCGCCGTCATCACCTTCACGGAGAAGGCGGCGGCGGAGCTGGCGGCGCGCGTGCGTGAGCAGCTTGAACGCGCGCGCGGCGCCGAAGCGACGCCGGACGTCGAGCGCGCGCGCTTCGCGGCGGCCCTGCGCGACCTCAGCCGCGCCCATACGGAGACCATCCACGCCTTCGCCGCCGGCCTCCTGCGCGAGCTGCCGGTAGAGGCCGGCGTCGACCCGGGGTTCCAGGTGCTGTCCGACCTGCCGGCGCAGCTCGCGTTCGAGACCGCGTACGACGAGTGGATGGCGGCCGAGATGGCCGCCGAGCCGCCGCCGGCGCTCATCGATGCGTTGAACCTCGGGCTGGAATACGCCTCGGTACGCGAGGCGGCGGAGTCGCTGCAGCGGCACCGCGACCTACTGCCGCTGCGGCGGTTCGCCGAACGGGAGGCGGCCATCGAGGGCCTCCTCGCGCATCTGGCGCAGGAGTGCGAGACGCTGGCGCGCCTCGAGCCGCGCGCGATCGTCGAGACGGACGAGGCGCTGGCGGCGCTGCGCCGCGTGCTCGAGATGCGGCGGACGTTCGAGGCGCTGCGCGGGCGGCCGCAGTCGCTGCGGCGGGCGATCGCGACGGCGCCGCGTGAGCTGGGCAGCCGCGGCAACCAGCAGCACTGGCGCCACGGCCAGGACTGCCGCGATGTGAAGGCGGCGCTGAAGCGCACCGCGGACGATCTGCAGGCCTGCGCCGACGCGCTGAAGCAGACGGCGGCGGCGCGGCTGCTGGTGTGGCTCCAGGGCTTCGTGCGTGCCTACGACGAACGGCGCAAGGCAGCCGGCCAGGCGGACTTCGACGACGTGCTGATCTGGGCCCGTGACCTCGTCCGCGACAACGCGGAGGCGCGCGCCTACTTCGCCGCACAGTACCGCTGCATCCTCGTCGACGAGTTCCAGGACACGGACCCGTTGCAGGCGGAGCTGATCCTCCGCATCTGCTCCGACGGCACGGCGACCAGCGACTGGCGCCGCGCGCGGCTGCGACCCGGCAGCCTCTTCGTCGTCGGCGACCCGAAGCAGTCGATCTACCGCTTCCGTCGCGCCGACATTGCGATGTACGACGACGTGAAGCAGCACGTCTTCGGCGGCGAGGTGCGGCGGATCGTGCAGAACTTCCGCTCCGGCGCGCCGATCATCGATTGGGTGAACCGTGTCTTCGGCGAGCTGATCGCCGGACAGCCCGGCGTGCAGCCGGCCTACGTCGCTCTGACGCCGCACCCGGCGTACGCGGGCCGCGGCGCGGTCGACCTCGTGCGCCGGGTCGTCCCGGTCGCGGGCCGTCAGCAGGCGCGCCAGCTGCGCGTCGCCGAAGCGAACGCCGTGGCATCGATGATCGCCGTTGCCGTGGCGGACGGCGCCTGGCCGCTGCGCAGCGGACGCCCGGCGCGGTATCGCGACATCGTCGTGCTGATCCCGAGCCGCGCCGAGCTGGACACGTACGAGGACGCCTTCGCGCGCGCCGGCGTGCCGTATCGCCACGAGGGCGGGCGCACGTTCTTCCTCCGTCAGGAGGTGCGCGAACTCGTGGCGATCCTGCGCGCCATCGACGACCCGGCGGACGAGGTCGCGGCCGTCGCGGCGTTGCGTTCGTCGGCGTTCGGGCTCTCGGACGAGGACCTGCTGCTCTACGCGGCGGCCGGCGGGCGCTTCGACCAGCGCCGCCTGCGTACCGCCGCTTCGGGCGCGCAGCCAGATGGGGAGGGCGATGCGGCCGCGGCGCGCGTGCGCGAGGCCTGGCGCCTGCTCGAAGAGATGCGCGCGCTGCGCCACGTCCACATCCTCCCGGACGTCGTGCGGACGGTGCTCGACCGCACGCAGCTCGTCGAGGCGGCGATGCTGCGGCCGCAGGGCGAGCAGGTGGCGGCGAACCTGCTGAAGCTGATCGACGAGGCGCGCGCCTTCAGCGGCGCCGCGGGAGGCGGCCTGCGTGGCTTCGTGCGCTGGCTGAAGGAGAACATGGCGCGCACGTCGGACGAGACGGACGCGTTGATCAGCGAGGAGACGGACGACGTCGTGCGCGTGCTGACGGTGCACGCATCGAAGGGGCTCGAGTTTCCGGTCGTCGTGTTCGCCAACATGGGCACGGAGCGGTCGAACCGCACCCGCGTCATCGCCGAGCGCGCGAGCGGCCGCCTGCACGCGCGCTTCGGGAAGTCCGATGCGCGCTTCGCCACGCCGGGCTGGGACGAGGCGCTGGGAGCCGAACAGCCGCACGACGACGCCGAGCAGTGCCGCATGCTGTACGTGGCGGCGACCCGCGCGCAGGACCGCCTCGTGGTGCCGGTGTTCGTCGCCTCGGCGAAGCCGCCCGCGCGGCACCAGGTGAAGTCTTCGAACGACCTCCTGCGCCAGGCGCCGCTCGACGACCGCGCGACGCTGGTCGACGGCGCGGCGATCGAGGCGCCGGCGGCCGAGCTGCCGCTCTGGCGGCGTGCCGCTGGCGCGAGCGGCCGCGGCGAGGCGGCCGTCGCCGGCGTGCGCGAGGCGCGCGAGCGCTGGCGCCACGAGCACGCTGCGCTCATCGCCGAAGCATCGGCGCCACTCGACGTGCGGACGGCGACGGCGCTGAAGCCGGCGTGGGAGCACGCCGGCGGCGACGACGAGGTGCGCCGCGGCCGGGCGACGGACTTTGGCATCGCCGTGCACGCGCTCCTCGAGCGCATCGACCTCGCGCGTCCGGACGACGCCGGCGTGATGGCGCCGGCGATCGCGGCGGAGTTCGGGCTGCTCGGCCGCGAGCAGGAGGTCGCGCAGGTCGCCGGGCGTGCACTGCGCTCGCCGGTCGTCGCGCGGGCGCTGGCGAGCGGCGGTCGCGTGCTCCGCGAGCTGGCGTTCACCGCGCCGCTGCCGCCGCACGACCGCAACGATGGCGGTGGCGGCGGCCTCGCGGAGGGACGCATCGACCTGCTGTTCAGCGAGCGTGATGACGACGGCGACGCGGGCATCGTGATCGTCGACTTCAAGACGGACGCCGTCACCGCGCGCGAGGTCGATGAGCGGGCGGCGCAGTACCGGAACCAGATGCTGGTGTACGGCTGGGCGGCGGAGCGCGCGACGGGCCTGCCGGTGCGGGAGGTGGTGTTCCTCTTCGCCCGCCCCGGCATCGAGCGCGCGACCGTGTTCGATGCGGCGTTGCGTGCGGAGGCGGCTGAGCTGTTGTCCAATCCGCAGACGCAGGCGGATGGTGGCCTGGAGGCTGTAGGGGAGCGCGTGTCTTCCTGACCGAAGCGAAGGATCGCTCCGGGATGCCGGGATGTTGCGTTCGTCGAGCGAACGCCCGCACTCCCCGGCCCCTCTCCGACAGGGGGGCTTCCTTTGGTGTGTGGTCGAGCGAAGGCCCCTCTCCCGGTCCTCGTCGGCGGCCGCGCCGCGGCGCATGCGCTGTCCGTCCCCGGCCTTCGTCCTTCGCCCTCCGGCCGCCGCACGCACCGCGCCGCCTGCGCTGTGCGCCGCCCGCGCGGTACGCTGGCGGGCGATGGATGATGCGACGCGTGATGCACTGAAGGCGCGCGCCTGCGCCGCGATCGACGCGCGGGCGGCGGAGCTGGTGGCGCTGAGCCTGCGCATCCACGCGCATCCGGAGGTCGCGTACGAGGAGCATCGCGCGAGCGCCTGGCTCGCCGAGCTGCTGGCGGGCGACGGCTTCGAGGTGACGCGCGGCCTCGCGGAGATGCCGACCGCCTTCCGCGCGACCGCCGGCAGTGGTGCGCCGGTCGTCGCCATCCTCGCCGAGTACGACGCGCTGCCGGGCATCGGCCACGGCTGCGGGCACAACATCATCGCCACGTCCGCGGCGGGCGCCGGCATCGGCCTGCGGACGCTGATCGACGATACCGGCGGCAGCGTGCAGGTGATCGGCACGCCGGCCGAAGAGGTGTACGGCGGCAAGGTGCAGCTGATCCGGGCCGGCGTCTTCGACGGCATCGATGCGGCGATGATGGTGCACCCCGGCACGCGCGACGCGGTGGTCGCGAAGGCGCTCGCCTGCGCCGAGCTGCACATCGAATACTTCGGACGCGAGGCGCACGCGGCGGCGCAGCCCGAGAACGGCATCAACGCGCTCGAAGCGATGATCATCGCCTACAACGCCATCAACGCACTGCGGCAGCACATCCGCCGCAGCGCGCGCGTGCACGGCGTGATCACGGACGGCGGCGAGGCGCCGAACATCGTGCCGGGCCACTCCGCCGCGAGCTTCCTGGTGCGCGCCGAGGACGACGCGTACCTGCAGGACCTGAAGCCGCGCGTCGCTGCCTGCTTCGAGGCGGGCGGACAGGCGACAGGCGCCCGCGTCGAGCTCACCTGGAACCCGAACCAGTACGCCGCGATGAATACGAACCCGGCGATCGCCGAAGCGTTCCGTCGCAATTTCGCCCGCGTGGGACGCAGCGTGCCGGCGCCGGAGACGCCGCGTCCCCTCGGCAGCACCGACATGGGCAACGTGAGCAAGATCATGCCGGGCATCCACCCGGCGATCGCCATCGCGCCGCCGCACGTCAACAGCCACTCCCCGCAGTTCGCCGACTACGCGGCATCGCCCAGCGGGCAGCGCGCCGTCACCGACGCGGCGAAGGCGCTGGCGATGACGGCGGTCGACGTGCTCACGGATGCGGCGCTGCGGAGTCAGATGCGCGAGGACTTCGAGCGCTCCTGCGCGATTCCGTGATGACGAGCGGACCGTACGAGAGCGACGACCTCGCCGAGCTCTACGACTTCGTCTGGGGCGAGCCGGACGACGATGCCCGGCTGTACGAGCAGTTCGCGCGGCGCGGCGAGACGCCGTCGCTCGAGCTCGGGGTCGGCAGCGGCCGCATCGCGCTGTCACTGGCGCGCGCGAAGCTCGACGTCGTCGGCCTCGATGCATCGCGGCCGATGCTGAGGCGGCTGGAGGCGGCGCTCGATGCGTCGTTGCGCCGGCGCCTGCGGCTCGTCGAAGCCGACATGCGCGACTTCAGCCTCGGCGAGCGCTTCGACCTCGTGTACTGCGCCGCGAATACCTTCCAGCATCTGCTGACCACCGACGACCAGATCGCCTGCCTGCGTTGCGTCGCGGCGCATCTCGCGCCCGGCGGCCTGTATGTCATGCAACTGCGGGCGCCGCGCGCGATCGACTGGGGCATCGAACGGACGCCGCTGGAGCTGCGCTGGACTCGCGCGCTGCCCGACGGCCACGACCTGCTGCAGCGCTTCGATTCGACGGTCGTCTCCGCGGCGAGGCAGACGGCGACGACGACGCACCTCTTCGACCGCGTGTCCGCGGATGGCGGCGTGTCGCGGCGCATCGTCGCCTACACGCTGCGCTACGCGCCGCTCTCCGAGCTGACGCTGCTCATCGAAGGCGCCGGCATGCGCGTGACGGCGGTCTACGGCGACGCCCAGCTCTCCCCCTACAGCGACGAGAGCGATACGATCATCGTCGTGTCCGAGCTGGAGGGAGCCTGATGCTGATCGCGCTCGACGCCATGGGCGGAGACCACGCGCCGGCGGCCGTCGTCGCCGGCGCGCTGCTTGCCCGCCGGGAGCTGGGCATCGAGGTGGCGCTCGTCGGCCCGCGCGAGCTCGTGGAAGCAGAGCTGCGACGCGACGGCCCGACGCCGGCGGGCATCGAGGTCGTCCACGCCAGCGAGGCCGTCGCGATGGACGAGCGTCCGGCGCAGGCCGTGCGCGCGAAGCGGGACGCGTCGATCAACGTCGCCATGGGCCTCGTCAAGCGCGGTCTCGCCGACGCCTGCGTCTCCGCCGGCAACACCGGCGGCGTCATGGCCTCGGCGCTGATGACGCTCGGCCGCGTCCCCGGCATCGAGCGGCCGGCGATCGGCACGCTGGCCCCGTTCACGGAGCGAGGCATCCTCGTGCTCGACGTCGGCGCCAACGCCGACGTGAAGCCGGGCTACCTCGTCCAGTTCGCGCAGATGGGCTCGGTCTACGCCGAGCGCGTGCTGGGCATCGCCAACCCGCGGGTGGCGCTCCTGAACATCGGCGCCGAGGACACGAAGGGGAGCGAGCTGGCGCAGGAGGCGTTCGCGCGCATCTCGCGCTCGGGCGTGAACTTCGTCGGCAACATCGAAGGCGGCGACGTGCACCGCGGCCGCGCCGACGTCGTCGTCACCGACGGCTTCACCGGCAACGTCGCGGTGAAGGTCACCGAGGGCGTCGCGGACTTCATCTTCCGCGAGCTGCGCGCGACGATCTACTCCCGCCTGCGCTACAAGATCGCCGCCGCAGTGCTGCGCCCGGCGCTGATCGCGATGCGCGAGCGGATGGACCCGGGCACGTACGGCGGCGTGCCGCTGCTCGGCGTCAACGGCGTCGTCACGATCGCGCACGGAAACGCCGACCCGCGCACGATCCGCAACGCCTTGCGGGCGGCCCGGGACGCCGCATCGTCGGGGATGCTCGACACGATCCGCGGCGTATCCGGACGCAAGGTGTCGTGATCGCGCGCCGGTCGCCCGGCGGCGACGGCGGAGGTTCTTCCCTCAACACAACTCGACCATCGGCTTCAGCCCGGCCATCGCCACACGTCCGTACCCAGGCTCCCCTCTCTGTGTGAGAGGGGCCGGTGGTGAGAGCCGTCGCTCGCCGGACCCACCATCGCGTCGTCGCGGAGAGATTGTTCGCTGCCTCAGACCTCGGACCTCCGACGCACGATCTTCCTCACGGCGTCCACCTCCGCCGCCATGCGCTGGTCCCACGTCCAGAACTGCTCGCGGGCGTAGGCCGTCGCGCGCGCCGCGAGGCGCTGGCGCTGCTCCGCGTCGCCGGCGAGGGCGACGATCAGCTCCGCCAGCCGCTCCTCGAGCGGCTTCACGACGCCCGAGCGCTGTGAGCTGTCGACGAGCCGGCCCGTGACGCCATCGGCGATGACGTCGCGCGTATCGCCGGCGTCGACGGCGACGATGCACATGCCACACGTCATCGCCTCGAGCAGCGGGTTGCCGACGTTCGACAGGTCGGCGACGGCGAGGAAGAGGTCGGCGGCGTGCATCGCCCGCATCACCTCGGGCTGCGGGACGGCGCCGGTGAAGCGGACGGCATCGCTGACGTCCAGCGCGCGGGCGAGCGACTGCAGCCGTCCGCGTTCTTCGCCATCGCCGACGACGAGCAGCAGCGCGCGGGGCAGCCAGACACGCACCCGCGCCAGCGCTCGCAGCGCGCGGTCGATGCGCTTCCACGTCGCCAACCGCGACGCCGTCAGCATGACGAAGGCGTCCGCCGGCACGCCGAGCGCGGCGCGTGCCGCCGCGCGCTCTTCGGGCGTCGGCGCGTGCAGGCGATCGAGGTCGAGGCCGTTGCGCCAGAACTGCACGCGCCCCTTCGATGCGGGGTTCAGCCGCGCCAGCACCTCGTCACCCTGCGTCCCGTCGTCGGTCATGATGTAGAGGTCGGCGCGCGTCTTCAGCGCCAGCGCCTCTTCGTAGCGACGGTAATACAGCAGGCGGTCGCTCAGCGCCGGATGCATGACGGTGCCCTGGAAGCGCGCGACGAGCGGCAGCCGGTGGCCGCGGCGGCGCAGCAGGCGCGCGGAGAGCACGGCGTGGGCCTCGTATGCGTACAGCACGTCGAAGCCCGCCGGCGCCGTCCGCAGAAGGCGTTCCGCATGCTTCGCCGCAAGCCACGGGAAGGCGACGGCGAAGCGCAGCTTCTGGTCGAGCGTCTCGACGGGCGCGGGCAGGCCGCGGAGCGCCGGCGCACGGCGCTCGAGGTCGCGCAGGCTCGGCAGATGAAAGCTGTGGAATCGGACGTTGGGGAGCTGTGGTCGCGACTCGGGCGCCGGCGTCGGCGCCGACGGGTCGTAGAAGTGATTGGCGCCGATGTCCGGCATCACGGCGTCCACCGTGTGTCCGTGGTCGCCGTACGCGCGCAGCGTCCGCTCGAGCGTCGGCGCGCCCTTGTCCCGGTCGAGCGACCAGACGTCGAGGGCACAGATGAGGAGGATGTGCATGCTCGCTGTCCGATCGTGCGAACGAAGATCGTCGAGCCGCGCCGAAGCGGCGATCCCGCGCGGGACGCGAGTTACGCCGTCGCCGCCTGCACCCGGGACTCCGCCTCGACGTCGGCGTCGACCATCATGTCCACCAGCCGCCGAAACGAGACTTCCGGCTTCCAGCGGAGCTTCCTCCGCGCCTTCGAAGGGTCGGCGATCAGCAGGTCGACCTCGGCCGGCCGCATGAACTGCGGGTCGGAGCGGACGAACTCGCGATAATCGAGCCCCAGGCGCGCGAAGGCGAGCTCGGCGAACTCCTTGATCTGGTGCGTCTCGCCGCTGCCGATGACGTAGTCGTCCGGCTCGGCCTGCTGCAGCATCAGGTGCATCGCCCGCACGTAGTCGCCGGCGTACCCCCAGTCGCGGCGCGACTCGAGGTTCCCCATCACCAGCTCGTTCTGGAGGCCGGCCTTGATGCGGGCGGCGCCGATCGTCAGCTTGCGGGTGACGAACTCCGGCCCGCGGCGCGGCGACTCGTGGTTGAAGAGGATGCCGCTGCAGGCGAAGATGTTGTAGCTCTCCCGGTAATTCACCGTGATGTAGTGCGCATACGCCTTGGCCACGCCGTAGGGGCTGCGTGGATGGAACGGCGTCTGCTCGTTCTGCGGCGTCTCCCGCACCTTGCCGAACATCTCGCTGCTCGACGCCTGGTAGAATTTGATGCCGATCCCGCTCTTCGAGCGCGACGGCGACGCCGCGGCGTTCAGCCGGATCGCCTCGAGCACGCGGAGCGCGCCGAGGCCGGTAATCTCGCCGGTCAGCTCCGGCTGGTTCCACGACAGCATCACGAAGCTGATCGCCGCGAGATTATAGACCTCGTCCGGCTTCACCTTCTGGATGATGTTCATCAGCGACGCCTGGTCGAGCAGGTCGCCGTCGACGATGCGCACGTCGGGCAGCGTGCGCTCCAGCAGCGGCCGCTTCGGGTTCGCCTGACCGCGGATGAGGCCGTAGACGTCGTAGCCCTGCTTGAGCAGGTGCTCCGAGAGGTAGAACCCGTCCTGGCCGGTGATGCCGGTGATCAGCGCGCGCGGCATGCGGTGGCACTCGCCTCCTGCTTCGTCCCGTGATCCGAAGCAGGGTACCCGATCTGGATGCTGGGTGTTGGATGCTGGATGTTCTCGCTCGCGCGACTTGCGGGTGGAGCGCGATCAGTGCATACGTGGCGTGTGCCGTTCCCTGCACGGCGCGCCGGGCTCGGTGCGAGGTCGTCCGCTACCCGCCGAGGGAGGCGAGGAAGTCTCGAACCGCGGCGTTGAAGGCGGCGGGCTGGTAGAGGTTGACGGCGTGGCCGGCGCCTTCGATCACGACCTTCCGCGCCCGCGGGATCTTCGCGGCCATGTACTCGCCCCCGGCCTTGTAGCGCGCGTCGTCGGCGCCGAGCACGATCAGGGTCGGCACGTCGATGTCAGCGAGGTGCTCGAGGACGTTGGCGTCACGCTGCGTGAGGATGCCGCGGCCGGCGAAGGCGAGACCTTGCGCCGACCGCTGGTACTGCTTCGTCGCGTCGATCTCGATGCCGCGCCCGAGGCCGTCGAGCCCGCGCTCCTCGAAGCGCTTCGCATAGCCGATGGAGAAGTCGTTCCACTCGGCGCGCGCCTCGTCCTTCCGGTAGCCGGGGCCGGTGTTGCAGAGGATCAGCGCTCGCGTCATCGCCGGGTGCGCGCGCTGGAACTCGAGCGAGATGTAGCCGCCCAGCGAGAGGCCGCCGATCACCGCGCGTTCGATCCGGAGGTGCCGGAGCAGCGCCGCCATGTCCTCGACCGTCAGCTTCTCGGTGTACTGCGGCTGCGCCGGCGGGCTGTCGGTGCCGCCGTGGCCGCGCATGTCCCAGGCGATGACCCGGTACTCCGGCAGCGCCTCGAACTGCGGCCGCCACATCTGCAGGGTCGCCGCGTAGGCGTGGGTGAGGAGCAGCGGCAGCCCGCGCGGGTTGCCGTGCTCCTCGTAATGGATGGTGATGCCGTTCAGTGCCGCTGTCGTCATCGTCGCGCTCGTCCCCGTCGGCGGTTCTTCCTGCCCGCGGCGGCTGGACTCACCCCTGCGGCCGCCGCCCGCGTCCGACGCATGTTCGCCGATCAGGGTTCGATGGACAATGCGCGTTCGAATCGCTGCCTGCGCGCGAGGGCGATCTGGTGGCCTCGGGCGCGGTCTTCGGAGAGACCTTTCGCCGGCGCTCAGAAATTGACAGGACAAGCGGCGCCCACTTCGCGCCTCCCGCTCCCCTAGCGCCCACCTCCCCGATCGCGCATGAAGCCGTCGATCGCCGCGGCGACGTACTGCGCCATCAGCTCGTGTGCGCGCGGGTCGAGCAGCACCTTGGCGTCGGCATCGTTCGTGAGGAAGAGGAACTCGACGAGCGCGGCGGGCACCGGCGCCTCGCGGGTGACGACGAACTGGCAGAAGCTGGCATCGTGCCGCGCCGCGTCCTCCATGACGCCGCGGTCCGGCGGGAAGTAGCCGTATGCGTGCAGCGCATCCATCATCGCGCGCTGCAGCCGCGACGCCAGGTCGGCGTTCGCGTCGCCGGCGGCGCGCTTGCCGCAGTACCACGTCTCGACGCCGCTCAGGCGGCGGTCCGTCGAGCCGTTGCCGTGGAAGGCGACGTACAGCTGCGCGTTCACCGCCTTCGCCAGCGCGACCCGCGCGTAGAGGTCGGACGTGATGAACTGCAGCGGCAGCGGCGCGCCCGGCCCGTTGCCAGCGCCGGTGCGCGTCAGGTAGACCGTGTACCCCATCGCCTCGAGGTCGTCGCGTACGCGCTGCGCGTTTTCGAGATTGGAATCGGCCTCGATGAGGTCGTAGCCGCCCGATCCGTCGGGCACGTAGTGGACGGCGCCCGGGTCGCCGCGCCCGTGCCCCGGGTCGAGGACGATCACTCCCTTCGATGGCGGCACCGGCGGCTTCGGAGCCGGGCGCGCGGCGACGGCGTCGGCGGCCTGCACGCGCGCGGAGACGCCGGCATCGAGCGCGTACTCCGGGATGGGATAGGCGCGGGCGGCAAGCGTCGGCGCCTTCACCGGCGCGCGGACCGGCGGAGGCAACGTCGCCCGCGCCTGCTCGAGCGTGAGCGCGTACACGCGGCGCGCGCTGCCCGGCGACGTGACGTCGTACACGACGACGGGTTGCGCTGCGGCGTTCCGTGGCCGGACGAGCGACCAGCCGAAGGCGGCGGTGAGCGCCGTCCAGAGCGCCATCGAAAGCAGGAGCAGCATCGAGGCCCAGCGCGACATGCCGATCTGCCGCTACGCCGCGCGCCGCCGGCGGAGGGCGGCGGCCGTGATCGCCAGGTCGTCGATGAGCTCGTCGATCTCGACGTCACCTCCGGTGAAGCGACGCAGGCCCTCGTAGGGGTCGGTGCGCTCGGCCGGCTCCCGGAACGCCCACAGCGCATCGTCGGCGTCGAGCTCGATGTCGCGACGCTGGAAGCGCGTGCTCGCCGGCTGCCGGCGTGCCTGGTGCTGTTCCCGCTCTACCTCGTCCGCCAGCGAGGCGAGGAATTGCAACTGCCCGTCGGCCTCGTCGTCGTCCGCCGGATCGGCGGCGAATTCCGGCATCGCCCGTGGCCGCATTGAGGCGGGCACGTAGGGCGGCGGCGGCTTCGGCGCGTCGTCGAACTCCTCCGGATCGCGTCCCCTGCGCAGCCAACTCATCTGTCACCTCGCTTCCGCTTGCAGGCCGCCGCGCGCGGGCGAGACGGCCCTTCGAACCCAAACGTCGACCCATCCGGCCGCGATCGGTCACTGCGACGGGCCTGGCGTGACCGGCGCGCTCGCCAGGTCGCCGGCGATGTTGTGGAACAGCGCCTGCACGGCCTGCGGGATGAACAGCAACCCCAGCCCGGAGAGCACCATCATCAGCGACAGGTGGATCCAGAACTTGTGGTGATGCCCGCCCGAGGTCGCGTGCGGCGCCCAGGCGTCGACGACCGTGAGCACGAGCGTCACGACGAGCGCGAAGCCGCGGATGAAGGCGACGTTGGGCGCGGCGAACGCCAGCACGTTCGTGACGTCGACGCCGGCCTGCTGGCTCGACTGCGTGTTGGTCAGCGCCGATGTCTGGATGCCGGCGAGCTGCGTCGCGAAGATCGCCATCACCTCCGTGATGAAGAGCAGGATCGTCACGAGGACGGCGTGCAGCGGGATGATCAGGTACATGAAGGTCTGCGAGATCAGCTTGCGGTTCTCGCGCATCAGCGAGATCTTCATCGCGAAGAGCGACGAGAGGTAGCCGATCTGGTCGGGGTCGCCGCCGAGCTTGATCGTGTCCCAAAAGGTGCCGACGGAGCGGTCGACCAGCTCGCTGCCGGTCTCCGAGATGAAGCGGTCCCAGCACATGTCCGGCCGGATGCCCGAGCGCAGCCGCACATGAAGCCGCCGTACCCCCTGCTCGAGCGACGCCAGTGAGCGCAGGTTCAGGCGCTCCATGCCCTCCGTCACCGTCGTGCCGATGGCGCCGACGACGGAGCCGAGCGCCCGCAGGAACGTCGAGACGTCGCGGTCCTGCTGGTCGACGCGCCGGTCATCGAGGAACGCCAGGAAGCCGACCGGCGCGACGAAGACGCCCGCCGCGACGAGTCCGGCGCCGATGCCGGAGAGCAGTCCGGCGAGCGCGCCGGCGACGGCGGCCGCCGGGATCAGCACGCGCGCGACGCGGAGCATCTGCGATTGCGTCCGCGAGCGTTCGGCGCGCCGGTGCGTCTTCGGCTCGACGGGCGCCGTCCGGTAGATGATCCAGTCGCCGATGGCGGCGATGCCGATCATCACCGCTGCCAGGCCGAAGATGAAGATCGTGCCGACGCTGTAGATCATCATCGAGACGAGCGAGACGACGACGACGAGCGTCACGGAGACCATCAGCGCGACGTAGGCATCGGTCCACTTGCGCAGCGACTCGAGGTCGCGCTCGTACTTGCGCGAGTAGTGCTCGATCTGGATTTCGGTCTCGCGCGCGAGGAAGACGGATTCGGCTTCGCCGGAGGCGAGCGAGCTCGAGAAGCGGAGCAGCAGGCTCTTCACGACCTCGCTCTCGGTCGCATCGGCGACGATCTGGCAGGCGCGGGCGTAGTCGTAGTTCAGCCGCTGCGCGACGAGGTGCACGCGGTGGAAATACCCCGACGTCGTGTAGCCGAGCTGCGCCGTCTTGTGGAACAGCTCCTCGCGCCCGACGTTCGCCGTCGCCAGCGCCGACATGTAGGTCAGCTGCGCGACGAGGTCGTAGTCCGCGGGCGCAGGCCTGAAGAACGACGTCGGCCGCTGCCAGTTCGCCGCGTCCTCGACCGCCTCGCTGCGGGCGGCCTTCGTCGCCGCGCCCGGCAGGAACCTCGTGTAGAACGCCATCCCTGGCCCGCCCTCCTAGGGCGGCCCGGAGAAGTACGTCTGCAGCGTGACGCCCTTCTCCGTGCCGATAATCGCGCGGTTCGTCGTGCCGGCGCCGACCGGCGGGTTGACCCGGATCAGGACCTGCATACTCTCGCCCGGGTTGAGGATCCGTGGCTCGAAGGCATCGTTGGTGAACGTCCCCGTGGTCCAGGTATCGGCGGCGAGCGCGCCAGACGTGTACGGGATCCACGTGTCGTAGCGCGTGCCGTTCTCATCGAAGTACTGCAGCAGCACATCCATCTGGCTGTACTGCGAGATGTCGGTCTGGCCGCTGTTCAGCACGTCGATGGTGATGTTCGCGCCCGTCGGGTCGATGCTCGCCGATGTCGCCGTGATGCCGCTGCGGTTCTGCGCGCCGATGTTCACTTCCGACTGCTTGAGCTGCTGGCCCACCGCATCCATGCCGACGAAGCCGCCGCGCGCGAGGAAGACCGTCGACAGCATGAGGACGGCGGCGATCAGCAGGGCCGGGATTCCACTCTCCATCGCCTCGCCTCAGATCGTGAAGTACTTCGAGTCGTCGATGCCGTTCGGCGTCACGACCTTCACGTAATACGTCTGCCCCGCGCTCAGGTTGCCGCTGTTGTGGATCACGATCGACAGCGTCGCCGTCGGCTCGAAGTCCGTCGCGTTCGCGATCGTGTACTCCCAGCACGGCGCCGCGCAGCCGGCGCCGCCGTATGGCACCCGCTGGAAGTTGCCCGACGGCCCGAAGAAGACGTCCATCCGTTCGACCGGCTGCACCTTCACCGCGCCGATGTTCTTCACCCAGACGCGCGCGTCCGGGTCGGCGTCCTGTGCCGTCGCGTTGACGATCTCGATCTGGCTGGCGATGCGGTCCTGCACGACGCTCGACGTCGAGACGAGCGCGCCCGTCGTGCGGCCGACGGAGGGCAGCACGGCGTTCGTCACGGCGACGACCGCGACGATGGCGGCGATGGTGAGCATGATGGTCGTGATTGCCTTATCGATGACGCCACTCCTTCAGCGTCCGCCCCGTGGAGGGCGAAGACGTCCCTTCTTACCGTCGCAGCGCGTGCAGCCCCGGCTGGTCGCCGGCGTCGTCGTTCAGCAGCGCATCGAGCTGGCGCAGCACGACGATCGTCTCGTTCGTCGAGGGCGCGTGCTCCGGCGCCGTCACGTCCAACTCGCGTACCCGCGAGAGAGCGGCGCGCGCTTCGGGCGAGACGTGCCCCGCCGCCTCGCAGAGGTCGAGCAGGATCTCGAAGCGCAGCGCGCCCAGGCGCCCCATCGCCTCTTCCGCCCAGGCCGTCAGGCTGGCAATCGTCAGCAGGCTCCACTGCGGCGACGACGCCGGCGCCAGCGGCTCGGGCATGGGTGCGGCGGCGCTTGCGGGCCTCAGCATGATCGGCTCCTTCGCATCGATGCTGCGTTCGTCTTCGGCCGGGCGGGAAGGCCGCGCGGGCACCCGCTCGGGCGCCGGCTCGGGTGCGGGCTCCGGCTCGCGCTCGCCGACGGGCGGCGGCTCCGGCGCGATGATCTGGACGCGCGCGAGGTCCGGCGCCGCCGCCGAGACGACCTGCACGGTCGCCGCCTGGGCGTGGCCGCCGCCCGCGACCTCATCGAACGGGTTGTCGACGCGGGAGAGGATAGCCGTGCGGATCTCGGTGAGGATCTGCTTCACCTCACCCTTGATGATCTTGCCCTCGTCCTCGAGGACCGCCACCTTCGCTTCGAGCGCGGCGACCTTCGAGCTGAGCGGTTGCGCGTCCACGGCCATCCTGCCTTTCGCGGCCTCTGCGGCCGGTAGGGGGCAGGGCGGCCGTCCCGATGGGCGGCCGCCCCTCCCGAGCCCTCGTCCTGAGCGCCCTTAGTTGAGGTCGATCGTCGTGTCCGAGATCGACGCTGGCGTCGTCCGCTGGATCACCATGAACGAGCCGCTCGGCGGCTTGATCTCGAGCGTGAACGTGGCGTTCGTGCCGATGGTCGGGAAGCCGGCCTGCGTCGTGTCGATGCTCACTTCGAAGAGCTCGCCCGGCTGCAGCAGATTGTCGCCGTTGCCGACCAGCGGCGAAACCGTGTACGTCACGTTGCTCACGGTCGTCGAGCTGTCGATGTAGCTGATCACGGTTCGGTTGGTCGTCGCGGCCGGGTCCAGGTTGACCGAGTCACCACCGGCGGCCAGCGCGACGTCGAAGGTGATCTTCGTCAGGCCGGTCGTCGTGTTCGACGTCGCGATGACGCCGCTCGAGAGCTCCATCGTGCCCCGTGTCTTCGCGAGGCCCGCGTACACTGCCTCCTTGCCCCGCTCGGAGCTGAAGAGGCCCGTGCTCAGTACGACGAATGCGAACACGGCGGCGACCACGACGAAGGCGATCAGGATGATCGCCGTCTCCAGGCCGGTGATGCCGCGCTCGTCCCGCATTCGGCGGACGAGTTGCATAATCCGCTTCATTGCTTCCTCCAGATTCAGCTGTGCCGCGCCCCAGCGCTGGCCATCGTTCGGAACCGTTCGTTGCTCCTCGGGCCACCTCCTTCGATGAGCGCGAGCCTGTGTGTGTGTGAGAGAGATCGCAGGCTTGGTCGCGCACTCCTTTGCTACCCGGCCGTCTGTCACCCCGTGGGCTCAGACGCCCGGGGACCAGATGCGCCCTTCCCTGCGCTGGCCTGCCGGCACGTCCGTGTACCGTTGAAGGTTCGTGCCGGTAGGCGGCGCGGCGCATGGTGATTGCACCCGACTTCCGCGGGTGCCTTCACCTATGCTGAATCTGGCGCCGCGCTCGGTGCCATCGCCGTGAGCGCGGGCCGCCGGAACGGAGGCCGCAGCAAGGTCAGAGCGACGTGTCCGCCGCCGGTGCAGCCAGACCTCGTGGAGAAGCCTCGCGAGGCCCGCGGCGCCGCACAGCCGTCGCGGGGGCCGCCGGACACCGCCTGCGGCGCGGGCCGTCCGATGCCTCGCCGAGGCCGGGAATCAGCGCTCTCCCGCATGCGTGCGCGGGAAGCGCGTCCGATAATCGAGGCGATGCAGACGCCGAAGAAGATGCCGATCCGCGTCCTCGTCGTGGAGCGCGACGGGCTCCTGCGCGACATGCTCAGCTCCGTCCTCGCCGGCGAGCCGCAGCTCGAGGTGACCGGCGCTGCCGGAGACGCCGGCTCGGCGCTCGATGTCGCCGTCCGCACCCGGCCCGAGGTCACGCTGATCGGCATCGATGCGGCCAACGAGGAGATGGCGCTGGCCGTCGCGCAGGAGCTCGGACGCGCCCGTCTGCGGACGCGCGTCATGTTCCTCGGCGAGCGGCCGGATACGCGCATGCTGGCGGCGTTGCCGGCGTTCCGCGCCGCCGGCTGGTCGTACCTGCTGCGGCAGTCCGTAGCCGACATCGCCACCCTTGTGCGGGCGATCGACGGCGCCGCCTCGGGCCTGGTGGTGCTCGACCCGGTCGTGCTCGACGTGCTGGGGCGGCGGGAGACGCGGCTGTCGGCGCTGACGAAGCGGCAGCTCGAGGTGTTGTCGCTGATGGCGCGCGGCTACAACAACGGCGCCGTGGCGCGGGCGCTCGTGCTCGAAGAGAAGAGCGTCGAGAATCACATCAACGCGATCTTCGGGCAGTTGAACCTGAGCCGCGACCAGGCGGCGCACCCGAGGGTGAAGGCGGTGCTGCTCTACCTGCAGGAGACCGGCGCCGCCGGCGATCCCGCGCCCGACGATGGGCAACGCAAGGCCGCCTGAGCACGTCACCTTCGCCAGCACCGGTGACACCACGCTGTCAGGAGCACCTCCATATACTCGGCACGTGAGTCGTCGCCCTGCCGAAAGGAAGGTGTCCCATGGCGACATGGCAGCAACTCGCCGACGCTGAACCGGAGATGGCAGCGCTCGCCCGGGAGCTCCTCGACTGGATCCCGATCATGTACCTCGCGACCGTCCGTTCGGACGGCTCGCCGCGCGTGCATCCGGTGTGCCCGATCTTCAGCGACGGGCGGATGTACGTCGCCGTGGCCGGCGGCGGCCGGTCGGCGCCCTCGCCGAAACGGTTCGACCTGCAGCGCGATGGCCGGTACGCCCTGCACGCCTTGCCGGGCAAGCGCGACGACGAGTGCTACCTGAGCGGCCGCGCCCGGCGTGTCGCCGACGAACGGACGCGGGCGGCGGTGACGGCGGCGGCCGGGCACACCGTGCATCCGGAGGACTGGATCTTCGAGCTCGATATCGAGCGGGCGATGACGGCGCACTGGGAGAAGATGCGCGCGCCCGATACCTACGCGGTGCGCCGGTTCTGGCCAGCGCCGTAGATCGTCGGCTCGCGCACGATCTTGCGCTCAATGCGGGCGAGTCGCGATCGCAGACCGCCGGCGTCGTGCGCGCCACCGGCCAGCAGCGCACGCGTGATCTCCGCTGCGCCGGCGTACTCTCGCGCCCGATGTTCGAGGTGCTTCGCCAGCGCCAGGCCGGCGGCGGCGTCGCCCCGCGCCCAGAGCGCGCGCCAGAGCGCGGCCGCCTCGTCGTGGTCGCCGGCGCGCCGGCTCAGGCGGGCCTGCCGGTGCGCCGCCCACGTCCAGTCGTCGCCACCCTCGAGCCACGGCAGCGCTCGCCGGTACAGCGCGCGCGCCCGCTCCGGCGCCCCTTCGCGCTCCCACCAGCGCGCGAGCGCGGCGGCGTCGTCCGGCGGCGGCTCAGTGGACGAAAACAGCGCCGTCAGCCGCGCCAGCAGCCCGACGAGCGAGAGCACGTCATCGGCGTTGTGCTGGAAGACGCCTCGCAGCGGCGCCGTCTGCCCCGCGCGCACGTAGGCGAAGTAGATCGCCGGCATCAGCGAGCCCGGCGTATCGTCGAAGCGCTCGATGCCGAGCAGCCGCCGCTCCGCGTCCACGAGCCGGCAGGACGGCAGGCGGTGCCGGTACAGCCGCCGCATCGGCTGGAGCAGATCGAAGTGCGCGAGGCTGGCGCACGGGCTTCGCAAGCGCGAAAGCGTCAGCCGCGTCTCGACGATCGGCACGTCGAAGGCGCGACCATTGTAGGTGACGAGCGCATCGCAGCGGGAGAGATCGTCGGCGAGCAGCGCAAGCATCGCCCGCTCACCGGCGACGTCGGCCAAGAAGTACTGGCGCAGGCGGAAGCCGTCGTCCTCGAAGGTGCCCAGGCCGGCGAGGAAGACATAGGTGCCGGTGCCGCCGCCGAGGCCCGTCGTCTCGATGTCGAAGAAGCCGAGGCGGCGCCGGCTACCGCAGGCCGGAGGGCGGAGGTCGGGTTCGGGTGCGGCGGCTGTCTCTGCAACGGCGCAGACGCCGGCTGCTTGACGGCGGAGGCTGGAGCGCGGTTCTCCGGTCGGTTCGCAGCCGCCGCCCTCTGCCCTCCGACCTCCGGCCCCGTGCTCTCTCCCGTCCCCTTGCGCCGATGGGCCGGAGAGCAGGCACGAGAGCGCGCCGGGATCCAGCTCGAGCGCGGCAGCGAGCGGCAGATTGCCGTGCCGATGCTCGAGTGCGAACCAGCGGTCGCGCACGAATGCCGGCCCGTGCGCCGTTTCCACCCACGCGCCGCCGAGGATGCGTTCGAGCGGCGGCGGGCCGTGTACCGCCGATGCGCTGATCCCCGGACGTGAATCCGCCCGGCGAGGACGCGCTGCGCCGCGCTGCTCTCGGTAGATCGCCGGTGCGGTGGCGGACGACCGTGGACCAGTGACGGTCGCCGGCGGAGCGACGGGAGAGCCGACCTGGCCGGCGCACCGCTCTCCGCTCGCCTCCGGTGCGCCGTCGATGACGTCGATTGGCGACACAGCTTCGGCGTCGTCGGAGGCATCGCTGCACCAATCGGGGATGGGTGCGCCTGCGCCGCGTCCGGCGTCGTCCGGCCTTCGGCTTCGGCTGCCGCGGACAGCTCTGCCATCGCGCAGCGCGGCCGCGTGCGCAGCGATCACCGCGCGCGCCCGCGACAGCCGCTCGGGCGTCACGTCACGCGCCGGCGCGCCCGCAGTCACCGCTCTCGCCCGATGTCAGATCGCCGCCCAGCCTCCAGCCTCCGCCCGGCCGCTGCCGCCTCATGGCGCGAGATCGCTGTCGCACCGAACCCGGCCTCCGCCCACGCACCGATCACTCCGCCAGCCGCCGCAGCAGCGCCACCGCCGCCCGCTTGTTCGCCGCGTGCTCGCTGACCGACGGTCCGACGCAGCCCGGGCAGCCTGCGCTGCAGCCGCACTGCACGACGAGCTCCCGCGCGGCGGCCATCAGCTGCGGGTGGATCTCGAACAGGCGCCGCGCCATGCCGACGCCGCCGGGCTGGTTCTCGTAGAGGAAGAGCGTCGGACGGCCGGTGAACGGCGAGCGGATCTGGGCGACCGCCTGCAGGTCGCGCGGGTCGCACATGAGGAAGATCGGCGCCAGGTGCCGCAGCAGATGGGCGACGCCCCAGAGCGCGTCCTGCAGCTCCGCGCGCGTCATGCCGTCGCGCGCCTCATCGTCGAGCGCGAGCCAGTACGAGGTCGTGTGGCGGCTCTCTTCAGGGATGCTGATCCTGCCCCAGCCGACGTTCTCGTGCGTATCGAGTGTGATCTTCTTGAAGACCGTCGCCACGTCACGCACCGCCACCTCGCCGTGCTCGACGTGGCAGCCCTTCGCCGGCGCGTCTTCGAACGGCTCGAGCACCTCCAGGTCGACGGCCAGGTTGGCATCCGTGTAGTAGTCGACGTCAACGCGCCTGACGTACGCCTTCTTCTCGTGCCAGTCCAGGCGGTCGACGTGGTACTGCGCGCCGCCGTGCATGTAGATCGCCTCTTCGTGAACCAGCAGCGGCGCCGCCGGCCGGTCGACCTCGCCGATCACGCGCGGCTTCGGCCCCTGCTCGATGACGACGAAGTTGTCGATCGCCGCCGTGCGCAGGCTGACGCCTTCGGCCGGAAAGGCCTCCGCCATCCAGTGGTAGCGGCCGCCCGCCCGCACGAGGACGTCTTCCGATGCCAGCGTCTCGAGCAGCGCCCGTGCATCGGCGCCGAAGCCGCAGGGGCCGTCCGGCGGCTCCGCCTCCTCGACCGGCACTTCGAAGGCCGCGCACTTCATGTGGCTGACGCGCACGAGCAGGTTGTCGGGGTCGACGAGGCCTGCCTCCGGCGACGTCTCGAAGAGGTACTCGGGATGACTGGCGACGTACTGGTTGAGCGGCGACGACGACGCCACGAGCACCGCCAGCGCCAGCTCCTGCCGGCGTCCGGCGCGGCCGATCTGCTGCCAGGCGCTCGCCAGGCTGCCCGGATAGCCGGTGAGCACCGCCGCATCGAGGCCGCCGATGTCGACGCCGAGCTCGAGCGCGTTCGTGGCGACGACGCCGCGCAGGCGGCCCTCGCGCAGCGCCCGCTCGACGGCGCGCCGCTCGCTCGGCAGGTAGCCGCCGCGATAGCCCTCGACGGCCGGCGCCTCGCCCGGCCGCTGCGTCAGCGACTCCCGCAGGTAGCGCAGCAGCAGCTCGACCCGCACCCGCGACGGCGCGAAGACGATCGTCTGCACGCCGCCTTGCAGCAGCCGCGTGCCGATCGACCGCGCGGCATCGATCGCCGCCTGGCGGATGCCCAGCTCGCGGTTGACGAGGGGCGGGTTGTAGACGGCGATCACCTTCGGCCCGCGCGGCGCGCCGTTGTCGTCGATGAGCACCACCGGCGTGCGGACGATGTTCTCCGCGAGCTCGCGCGGATTGGCGATCGTCGCCGAGCAGCAGATGAAGACGGGGTCGGAGCCGTAGAAGCGGCAGATGCGGTGCAGACGCCGGATGACGTTGGCGACGTGGCTGCCGAAAACGCCGCGATACTGGTGGAGCTCGTCGATCACGACATAACGGAGATTCTCGAACAGCTTCACCCACTTGGTGTGATGCGGGAGAATGCCGGTGTGCAGCATGTCCGGGTTGGTGACGACGACGTGGCCGGCCTCGCGCACCTTGCGTCGCGCGTCGGCGGCGGTGTCGCCGTGGTAGGTGAAGGTGCGGATGTCCGCGCTGAGCTCGCCGATCAGCCCACGCAGCTCCTCCATCTGGTCCTGTGCCAGCGCCTTCGTCGGGAAGATGTAGAGCGCGCGTGCATCCGGCTGCGCGAGCAGCGTCTGGAGGACGGGCAGGTTGTAGCAGAGCGTCTTGCCAGAGGCCGTCGGCGTGACGACGACGATGCTGCGGCGCTGCGTGACGGCGCCGAACGCGGCCGCCTGGTGCGTGTACAGCTCGCCGATGCCGCGACGGGCGAGCGCATCGATCAGCCGCGGGTCGGCGCCGATCGGCCAGGGGGCGTAGCGCGCGGGCGCGGCGGGCAGCTCGCGCCATTCGACGAAGCCGGCGGCGAGCTCCGGGTCGTTCCGCAGGGAATCGAGCACGCCGGCCAGCGGCATCATGCCTCCATCCGCACACACGTTCGAGAGCCGAGTATAGATTACGAACGTCCGTTCGTCAATGGGAGCGCGTGACACCTCCGTTTGACTGGCGAGCTGTTCGAGCCGTCAGACTCCAGCCCGAAGCTCGCAGGCGGATCAGCGGTGGGATGAGCCAGACGGTCAGATCGTCGGCCAGGCTTCCGCGGCTTCCGGATGGCGAGACCGACGATCACGGCAGCCGGCAGGCAGCTCCGGGTGAGCAGCGCGGCGACGACGAGGACGAAGTGACGGCCCGCACCCCCGCAGCCCTCGTACGGGCGATCGGGCTCGGCACGCTCATGCGGGCAGTACCTGGCCGAGCCGATGACGATCGCACGTACGTCCGGTTTCGCTGAGCGATACCGGATCATCGGCGCGAAGCGTTCCGACGTTGACAGCGATGCTGCGCCGCGGAACCGGCGGTCGTGCGGCCGGTCGGAACACGCACGAGGCCGGGTGCGGATGCCGCACCCGGCCTCGTCTGCTGTTCGGTTGTCCGTCGTCGCCGGCCGCTACACCGCGTGGGCAAGCGTCGGCGTGATCGCCGATGCCGGGATCATGCCGTCGAGCACGCGCTCAAGCGCCATCGTGTGCGCGCAGGAGCCCCAGCCGGCGAAGAAGTCGCAGCTGCAGCGCCAGCGCCCGTCTTCGAGCGCGACCGCGTGCGAGTCGTTCTCACCATGAAAATCGACCTGGAGGCTGCTGACGCGCATGCGGGTCCGCTCCTGCGCGTAGCGCTTGGCCTTGTCGACCTTGCCGATGAGTCCTGAGTTCATGCCGGCGTCCCTTTCCCTCGCTTGGAGGCAGTGAACAAAACACCGTGCGCGGGTTGCACGGTGTTACGACCGATGTTGCAGGAACCTGACGAAGAACGTGTCCAAGGCGGCAGCCTCCTTCGACCTTCCCACAGTAATACTCGGCACGGGCGCCCGTCAAGCGTTGCGGACGGCGGCCGCATCGCGCCTGGCCCGGGATGACATCCGCCGCGTCCACGGCCGCAAGGAAGCTCAGGTGCGCAGGCGCACGGCGATCGTCCGCGCGTACGGCTGGAAACCGAGGCGCCGGGCGACGGCCAGCGAGGCCGCGTTGGTCTCGAGCGTCTGCCAGAGCATGACGGCGCCGTCGGCCAGCCCCTGCGCCGTCGCCGCTGTGGCCGCCGCCGCGCCGCGCCCGCGCCGCCGCCAGCGTGGGTCCGTCACGAAGCCGACCGCGCGCACGCCGTCTCCCCACGCTTCGTACGACGCCGCCGCCACGAGCGCACCCTCTTCGAACACGCCGAAGATCGGCGCCCGGTCCAGCTCGATGGCGCCGTGCTCCCAGTCGAGCGGTCCGACCGCCGCCGCCAGCGCTTCCAGCGCCGGCCGGTCGCGCGCGTCGAGCAGGCGGACGTGCGCCGGCACGTGGAGCGTGGCGTCCTGGGCATCGGCGACGCCGATCCATGCCGGGCCGATCGCCGCGCCCGCTGCGTCGCCGAGCGGCGCCGTGAGCACAGCGACGTCGAACGCCTCATCGGGCGAGCGGCCGCGCAGCGCCTCGGCGAGCGGCGCGCGATACGCGGCGGGCGGGGAGACGATGCAGCTGTAGCCGTGGCGGAAGGCGTAGACGCCGGCGTACTGACGCAGCGTGCCCTCGGGCCGGGCGACGAGCACGCCGTTCGCGAGATCCGGGTCGAACCCGAGCTGCGCCGTCCAATACGCGCGGACGATATCGAGCGACGCTTCGGCGGTCATGGCCCATCATAGGTGACGGCGCCGTCGGCGGGCGCAACGGGACAGAACATCGGGCGCCTGGCCGTCCAGTGCGATTCGCATGCAACTTGCAAGAGAATCGGCGATAGGCGCACCGCAGTGTGACGGGCAAGCGGGATAGACTGCGCGCTGAGACCCTTGACCGGAGTAGCGCCGCATGGAGAGAAGCGACTACAACGAGTTGAAGCACGCGATCGGCCGCCGCGATGTGCTCCGCGAGCTCGCCGCAGCCGCCCTGGCCGACAACATGCACATGATCGTCGCGCGGCTGGTCGCCTGCGGCGTGTTGCCGCCCGGCACCCGCGCGCTGCGACCATCGATCGTCCAGGACTGACGCGCGCCGCGGCTGCCAAACGCCGCCGCACGCGCCTGATATGATGCGCGCGATGAGCATCGCGCCGACGACCGAGGGCTACCAGCTGACGCTGCCCGCCTTCGAGGGCCCGCTGGATCTTCTGCTGCACCTGATCGAGCGTGACGAGCTCGACATCACCGATATCGCGCTCGTCGCCGTCACCGACCAGTACATGCGGTATCTTCACGACAGCGAGCACGTGAACATCGATGCGCTCGCCGACTTCATCGCCATCGGCGCCCGCCTGCTCTTCCTGAAGTCGCGCGCGCTGCTGCCGCGTCCGCCGTCCGCCAGCGATGGCGGAGACGATGACGAGGACGACGGCGACGACTTGGCGCGCCAGCTCATCGAATACAAGCTGTTCAAGGAAGCGGCCGGCCAGCTGCGGGCGATCGAGACCGCCGGCCGGCACTCCTACCCCCGCATCGCGCCGATCCCCGAGTTCCCGCCGGCGACCGGCCTCGATGGCGTGACGGTCGAGCTGCTGCAGCGCATCGTCGAGCAGGCACTTGAGCGCAAGCAGGAAGAAGAGCCGGTGCAGGTGATCCACCCGCACCGCCTCACGGTACGCGAGCGGGTGGCGTTCATCCGCGACCTGATCGCGGCGGAAGGCCGCGCCAGCTTCCGCGCGCTCATCGAGGCTTGCGCCACGCGCATGGAAGTGGTGGTGTCCTTCATGGCCGTGCTGGAGCTGATCAAGTCGCGCGTGATCGACGCACGCCAGGATGATGCGTTCGCCGACATCCTCCTCGAACGTTCCGAAGAGCAGCCGCTGGCGATCGAGCTCACGTCAGAGTTCGGCGATTAGCGGACGGGTGCGGGAGGCCCCAGCCCGCGGATCACGCCGCGGCGAGCCGCTCCATCTGCGCGACGGCGAGCACGCGGTCGACGGCGTTCACCTTCTCTTCGTCCAGCCAGCGCTCGAACGCCGCGCGGTTCCAGCGGCCGCGCGTCGTCGCCATGGCGATCTGCTCCCATACCGGCGACGGCGCGCGCAGGTCCATCAGCACCCGATTGCGCTCGATAATCGCCGACGCGCTGCCGTCGGCGAAGGCCTGTTCGAGCGCTTCGTTGCGCCGCCCGAGCGCCGCCCGCACCGCTGGCGGGTGACCGAAGTACGCATCGAGCGGCGCCGCCGTGACCAGCCGGGCAGCCGAGAGCGCACCCGCCCCCGGCACTCCCGGCAGCGAGTCCGACGGGTCACCGACGACCGTCCGATAGTCGAGGAAGCGCTCGCGCGGGATCGCGACGCGCTCGCCGGCGGCGGTCTTCGGCGCCGCCTGCTCGTCGAAGTTCCGCTCGTCGATCTCCACCTTCTTCACCGGCGAGTAGATCGTTGTTCGCGCCGAGATCAGTTGCAGGAAGTCGCGGTCGCCGGAGACGAGGCGCTTGTCGACGTCTGGGTGCGTGGCGACGAGGCCCGCGATCAGATCGTCGGCTTCGGTGTTCCGCATCCGCAGCACCTCGATGGGCAGCATCGCCGCAGCGACGCGCGAGAGCTCGGCGATCGCCGTGAGGACCGTCGGCTCGTTGGCGGTGAACTTCGCGTCGGCCTCGCGCCCCATCTGGTAGCCGGGGAAGATCGCCCGCCGGCGCAGCGGCCGGCCGTCGTCGAAGCACAACGCGACGCGCGTCAGCGGCTCCGGCGTGGCGCCCGGCGCGGTGCCGCCGCGCGCGATCGCCCCGAGCGCCATGCCGGCGAGCCCGAGCAGCGCCACCCGCTCGCGACGCTCCGGCGTATCCGGCTTCATCGCCCGCTCGAGCGCGTAGTACCCAGCCCAGGCGACGTTGTTGCCGTCGATGATCAGGAACACGGCGCTATTGTCCCGCAGCGACGGATCTGAGGGAACCGCAGCACCGCGCCCGACAGGACGCAGTCAGCCCGTCTGCGGCCATCTGCGCCATCCGCGGTTTGGCCCCGCCTCCGGGGCAGCCGGACCGGCGACCTCCATCACCCTGGTCCGCGCCCATCTGCGGACCGCCCTCGCTATCATGTCGATGATGCAGCAGCCAGGCGAACCCGAGCCGTCGGTTGCACCGCCGCCCCCGGCGCGCGGCGCCTTCGAGCGTCTGCGACGCTGGATCGGACGCGGACGCACACACGGCGACTCCGGGAGGCCGCCGCGCCTGCCCTCACCCGATGCGCTCGTCCTGCTCTGCCGGCCGCAGGGTGAGCCCGAGGCCGAGCTCTTCCGCGGCATCCTCGCGGACAACGACATCCGCTCCATGGTGAAGAATCGCGACGCGGTCGCGGTCGATGGCGGTGGCTGGGGCGCGCCGTGGAAGTACGAGTTGTGGGTGCTGCGCCGCGACCTGCGCCGCGCGAGGGAGATCGTCGGCGTCGAGGGCGCGGACGGCGAGGGCTGAGCGGCGCTCGGGTCGCCGCTACGCGACGAGGGGGCGGACCCACCTGCTCCGCGCTCGGTTCGATGAGGACGGCATCCGGGGCCAGGGCAGCTGGCCGCGGATCGCGTTGGGGGCGACCCCGGCTCTCTGATCGCTCGTTGTCCGTCGTCCGGTGACGCCAGCGCCTGCGACGGGACGCCGCAGTCCGCTGCAGCGTGGGAGCGGTTCCGGACTCCCGGTCCCGGCCTCCCGACCCGTGGCTACCGAGGCACTTCCCGGGCGGCGCCGGAGCGCCTTGCGTTTTCGATACAATGAATCTGCGAATCTGCGTTCAGGACACTGCATGAAGCTTCTTTCCCGGGTGTTCGGCGACAACGAGCGGGAGGTGCGCAAGTACCGGCCCGTCGTCGACCACATCAACGCGCTCGAACCCGAGTTCGAAGCCCTCTCCGACGACGAGCTCCGCGCCAAGGCCGCCGAGTTCCGCCAGCGCCTCGCGGACGGCGAGCAGCTCGATGACCTGCTGCCGGAGGCCTTCGCCGCCGTCCGCGAGGCCGCCAAGCGCCACGTCGGCCAGCGCCACTATGACGTCCAGCTCATCGGCGGCATCGTCCTCCATCAGGGCAAGATCGCCGAGCTGAAGACGGGCGAAGGCAAGACGCTGACGGCGACGCTGCCGCTCTACCTCAACGCGCTCGAAGGTCAGGGCACGCACCTCGTCACCGTCAACGACTACCTGGCGAAACGCGACGCGCAGTGGTACGGCCCGGTGTACGCCGCGCTCGGCCTGAGCATCGGCGTGCTGCAGCACGAGTCGGCCTTCCTCTACTCGGAGGCGAAGGTCAGCGACACCGAGAACATGGAGCACCTCACTCCCTGCGGCCGCCGCGATGCCTACGAGGCTGACATCACCTACGGGACGAACCACGAGTTTGGATTCGACTACCTGCGCGACAACATGGCGGTGACGCTCGAAGGCTGCGTCCAGCGCGAGTTGCACTACGCGATCGTCGACGAGGTCGACAATATCCTCATCGACGAGGCGCGCACACCGCTGATCATCAGCGGCCCGGCCGAAGACAGCACGGCGCGCTACCAACTGTTCGCGCGCATGGCGCCGCGGCTCGAAGCGGAGACGGACTACACCGTCGAGGAGAAGGCGCGCGCCGTCCTGCTCACCGAGGCGGGCGTCGAGAAGATCGAGAAACTCCTCAACATCGACAACATCTACGCGCCCGAGAACTACCGCCTCACCCGCTACATGGAGGCGGCGCTGAAGGCGCAGATCATCTACAGGCGCGACGTCGACTACGTCGTCAAGGACGGCGAGGTGGTGATCGTCGACGACTTCACCGGCCGGTTGATGTTCGGCCGCCGCTGGTCCGATGGCCTGCACCAGGCCATCGAGGCGAAGGAAGGCGTGCGCGTCCAGAACGAATCGATCACGTACGCGACGATCACCCTGCAGAACTACTTCCGCCTCTACGACAAGCTCGCCGGCATGACTGGTACGGCGGCGACGGAGGGTGAGGAGTTCTACAAGATCTACAAGCTCGAAGTCGTCATCATCCCGACGAACCAGCCGATGGTCCGCGAGGACTTCAACGACCTCGTCTATCGCACGGAGAAGGCGAAGTTCGACGCCGTCGCCGAGGAGATCTCCGAGCTGCAGCAGCAGGGCCGACCGGTGCTCGTCGGCACCGTCTCGATCGAGAAGTCCGAGTACCTGGCGGCGCTGCTCGAGCGCAAGGGCATCGCCCACCAGATACTGAACGCGAAGCAGCACGAGAAGGAAGCGGGCATCGTCGCGCAGGCCGGCCACTACGGCACGGTGACGATCGCCACGAACATGGCCGGCCGCGGCACGGACATCGTGCTCGGCGGCAAGCCGGACGGCCGGCCCGAGAGCGAGTGGCAGGACGAGCACGACCGGGTCGTCGAGGCCGGCGGGCTCGAGATCATCGGCACGGAGCGGCACGAGTCGCGGCGCATCGACAACCAGCTACGTGGGCGTTCGGGCCGCCAGGGCGACCCGGGCAGCTCCCGCTTCTTCGTCTCGTTCGAAGACGACATCATGCGCCGCTTCGCCCCGGACTGGCTCCCCGGCATGATGGCGCGGCTCGGCATGGAAGAAGACATGCCGATCGAGAGCGGCTGGGTGAGCAAGGCGATCGAGACGGCGCAGACGAAGGTCGAGGGCCACAACTTCGACATCCGCAAGAACGTCGTCGACTACGACGACGTCATGAACACGCAGCGCGACGTGATCTACAAGGAGCGCCGCAAGGTGCTCGAAGGCACGGACCTGAAGTCCAACATCCTCGACATGGTGCGGCGTGAGATGACGGCGATCGTCGGCGCGCAGCTGCCCGGCGACAACGCCGACGAGTGGGACCTCGAGGCGATGCTCGCTGAGGTCAACTCCGTCGTCAAGCTCTCCGAAGAATTCACGCCGGAGGCGCTGATCGACATGACGCCCGACGCCATCCTCGAAGCGGTCATTGCCTTCGCCGAGGACGCCTACGAGGACAAGGAAGAGGAGTTGACGCCCGAGATCACGCGCCAGCTCGAACGGCTGGTGATGCTGCGCTCCATCGACTCGCTCTGGGTCGAGCATCTGACCGCGATGGACGAGATGCGGCAGGGCATCGGTCTGCAGGCGTACGGCCAGACGGACCCGCTCGTCGCCTACAAGCACGAAGCGCACGACATGTGGGACCAACTGCTGCTGAACATCCAGAACCAGATCTCCCGATCGATCTACCACGTCGAGATCGCGGTCCAGCAGCCGGAGCCGCCACCGGTGATGGTCACCAGCGGCCCGAGCCTCGATGGCGACGGCGATGGCGCCGGCGGCGCGACCGGCGTGCAGTTCGATGCGGCGCGCGCGGGGCGGGCCGTCGCGGCGGCGACGGGCGCGAAGGCGCCGCCGCAGAACCTGCGCACCAACCAGCCGATCGACGGCGGCCGCGGCACGACGGCCGTCGCGACGAAGAAGCCGGGGCGCAACGAGCCGTGCTTCTGCGGCAGCGGCAAGAAGTTCAAGAAGTGCCACGGCGCGTGACGCTGCCCGCGCCGGCTATGCCGCGGCCGCGGCACGGCTAGCGACGGCCGCGTCAGTAGCTCCCTCCCGATTGCGACCGACGGAATCTTCCCAGCAGCGGCTGTGCGATCCCGGTTCGCTGGTGCCGTCCGGGTACGAGCCGTAGTTCCAGGAACAAGCTCGGTGTTCGTCGGCGCATACGGCCGCCGCCGGGGATTGGCAGGTGCCGACCGACCGTCGAGCGGTGAGGGAATTGCCCTGATCACCGTCGAGCCGCACGCCCGTCCAGCGCCGCGAGACCGCTGCCGTGATCGCCGTCCCCGTGCTGGCGTCGCCCGGCCGTCGCAGCGATCCCATCACCCGGTACAATCGTCCCGATTCGCGGCGCTCACGCACGACGCGCCGCTCATTCGGTGGAGATCGGGCGCCATGCGACTGCTCGGCGTCGACGCCGGCACGCGACGGACGGGGGTGGCGGTAAGCCATGGCGGCGTCGCCGTACCCCTCACCATCATCGAGCACGAGCGGCGCAGCGATGCCGTCGCCCGCGTCATCGCGATCGCCGTCGAGCAGGAGGTGGAAGCGATCATCGTGGGATTGCCGCTCGGCGTCAACGATGAGGAAGGCGCGCAGGCGCGGCGCATCCGCGCCTTCGGCGACGCCGTCGTCGAAGCGCTGCGGCGCGCCGGCCGCGCGGAGATCCCCGTCGTGTACGAGGATGAGCGGCTGTCGACGGCCGAGGTGCCGTCGGCGGCGGGCCGTCGCAGCCGCGCGCGCAACGCACGCACCGTGCACCCCGCCGGCAGGCGGGGCGTCCGGCGCGTCGACGACCTCGCCGCCGCCGTCATCCTGCAGCGCTACCTCGACGCCCGCCCGGCGTCGGAGACCGGTGCCGACGAGGCGGGCAGGTGAGCGAAGCGCGCCGAGCGACGGCCGTACTCTCGGCGATCATCGTGCTGGCCTGCGCGGCGGCTGCCGGCTGGTTCGTCTACCGCACGCCGGGCAGCGCGCTCACCGGCGCCGGCAGCGTCGTGGCGCCGAAGGCGGCGCAGGACAAGAGCGTGCGGATCACGGTCGACAAGGGCGAAAGCGCGACGGACATCGGCGACGCGCTGGCGGCGGCGGGCGTCGTCCGCAGCGCGCGGCTGTTCGAGGTGCTGGTGGGCATCACCGGCGTGCAGGATTCGCTCGAGGCCGGCGAGTACGACTTCGACCCCGGGCTGCCGGCGATCGAGGTGGTCCGGCGCATCGCCGCGGGCAAGACGGCCTCGCGCGAGGTGACGATACCGGAGGGGCTGCGCGTCGAGCAGGTCGGCGCGTTGCTACAGCAGGCGAACGTCGTCAGCCAGGCAGACTTCCTCGCGGCACTGGTGAAGTCGCGCTACAACCAGCCGTTCCTCTCGCAGCTGCCCGGTACAGACCTCGAGGGCTTCATCTTCCCCGCGGCGTACCAGTTCTCCCGCAACGAGACGGCCGCCCAGGTCGTGCAGACGATGCTGCAGGCGTTCCAGGACAACGTCGCCGACACGGTGCAGCTCGAGGGCCAGGACCTCACGCTCGCCCAGGTTGTGACGCTCGCCTCGATCATCGAGCGCGAGGCGGCGGTGCCTGCGGACCGGCCGCTGATCGCCAGCGTCTACCTGAACCGCCTGCGCGCCGGCATCCCTCTGCAGGCGGATCCGACGGTGCAGTTCGCCCTCGCCAACGCCGCCGCCAGCGTCAAGCAGTACGGCTGGTGGAAGAGCGCGCTCACGCTGGACGATCTCAAGGTCGCTTCGCCGTACAATACGTACATCAACCAGGGCCTGCCGCCGGGACCGATCGCCAATCCCGGGCTGGCCTCGATCGAAGCGGTGATCCGCCCGGCGCGCACGAACTATCTGTTCTTCGTCGCCAAGCCGGACGGAAGCGACGCCTTCGCGGAGACGCTGGCAGAGCACCTGCAGAACGTGCGGAAGTACCAGCCGGGCGCCGCACCGTAGCAGCCCTGCCCCGGCCGCGGGAGTGTGCACACGCGCTCGACGACGCGCGGGCCGGCGGCGACCGATCAGTGCAGGGGAGCAACAGCAGCATGACCAAGCGTGCCGGCGTCATCGGACATCCGCTCACGCACACAAAGAGCCCGGCGATCTTCGATGCGGCGTTCCGCGCCGCCGGCATCGATGCTACGTACGAGGCGTGGGACGCCGCGCCCGACGTGCTCGAAGGGCGCATCGAGGCGCTGCGCGGAAGCGACTTCCTTGGCGCGAACATCACCATCCCGCACAAGCAGGCCGTCCTGCCACTGATCGACGGCGCGGTCGGCGATGCGTCGAAGATCGCGGCCGTGAACACGATCGTGCATGACGGCGGCAAGCTCGTCGGCCACAACACCGACGTCGCCGGCTTCCGGCGCGCCCTGCACGACGACGTGGGGTTCGAAGCGCACGGCCGGCGCACGATGATCCTCGGCAGCGGCGGCGCGGCGCGTGCAGTCGCGTTGGCGCTCGTCGAGGCGAAGGCCAGCGTGATCTACGTCGTCGGCCGCCAGCCGAAGCGGGTCGAGTCGCTGGTGCTGCAGCTCAAGCTCTCGACGCCCACCGGCACGACGATCTCCTGGGCGTACTGGGGCGACGGCTCGTACGAGCGCAGCCTGCGCGAGTCGGACCTGATCGTGCACTGCACGCCGATCGGCCTCGCCGGCTCCGGGACGGAAGGCCAGTCGCCGGTCGACGTCAGCCTCATCGGCGAGACGGCGACCGTCTTCGACCTCGTCTACAACCCCGAAGAGACGGCGCTCGTCGCCGGCGCCCGCGACCGTGGCATCAAGGCGAGCGGCGGGCTGGGGATGCTGGTGTACCAGGCGGCGGAGTCCTTCCGCCTCTGGACGGGCCAGGGGGCGGATATCGGCGCGATGATCGCCGCGGCGCGGTAGTCGGCAGGAGCCAGTGGGACGTGAGGCGGCGGAACGGCGCTCTTCCCTCTGCCGCACCAGTTCGGCCTCTGGCGAACCGCGCGGCCTTCGGCTGGAGCGTAGCGGCCAAGCACGCGGGGCAGGCCGCGCCGTGGGCGTACAGTGAGCTGCGCCGGCCTCCGGTCGATGGGGGTGGTCCGGAGGCCGGCATCGGCTCGCAAGAAGGAAACAGCGTCGGACGTTGGTCGATGGGGGTGGCCCGCTGCCCGAACTGTCATCGTGCATAACGACGCCCGCCGCCGAAAGGTGACGGCTGCGGGCGGCGGCCCGGAAGTGAATGTTCGACTGGCCCCGGCAACCGGTTGCCATGACCAGTCGTCGTTCGAGCTGCGCCGTGCGAGCTGCACCGGGGACGCGATCGCTTCGCGACGCTGCACCGGTCACCGGGGACCAACGGCCAGTCGCCGTCACCAGGCGACCGCGGACGCTACCGTTTCGCGGTAGCCGTCGCCGTCGGCTTCGGCGGACCATTCGGTTGCAGCACCTGCTGGAGCGCCGAGGGCAGGCGCAGCCACTTGTCGACCGCCCAGCCATTGAAGGCGCCACCCGGCCCGTTGCCGGCGATCCGCCACCACGTGAACGACTCCGCCTGCGTCGGGCCCTCCTGCACGATGCCCGTCGCCCCCTGCGGCTCGCAGGCGGACTGCTTGCCGGTCTGGGAAGGCGTCTCGTGGATGCGCAGGCAGTCGTTCTCCGCGAGCCCCACCACCACGACCTGGTCGCCGACTTCGAGCGGCCAGGCGATGCCCGGGACGTTGCCGGCGCTCGGGTCGTTGTTCGTCACCGAGAGCAGCTTCCAGGTGCCGTCCTTCTGCTGCTCGACCATGGCCAGCGCCGTCGGGTCGGAGAAGGTCGGGCCGAGGTTGTACGCCCGCAGCTTGCCGCGCGTGCCGGCGACCGAGACGCAGAGCTTGCCGATGTCCACGCCCTGCTTCGCCACCTGGCAGTTGCCGAGGTAGTCGACGTTCCGGTTGTCGCGCACCCACTGGCCGATTACCGTCTCCGGCGTCGGCACGTTGGGCGTCGGCGATGCTTTCGGCGCGCTCGACGCGCGTGAGCAGGCTGCCACCGCGACGGTGGCGCCGCAGACGGCGACGAATGCGAGCAAGCGTGTCCTCATCGGAACCACTCCTCCTGTCATCCGGGCGTCGCGCCCGGCTCCCCACCCTGCTCCGATGAATAGCGCCGGACGAAGTCGTCATGCACGCGCCGCCCGCCCGCGACGAACGCCCTGCTGCCGAGGTGCATCGGCTCGCCCGTCCGCCGATCCGTGGCGACGCCGCCCGCTTCGCGTACCAGCAGAATACCAGCGGCGATGTCCCACGGGTACACATTCGTATGCGTGAAGAGGTCGAGCCTACCACTCGCGGCGTAGGCGATGCCGAGTGCGGCGCTGCCGAGGATGCGCATCGTTTGCACGCGGGGGAAGATCCGCCGCATCAGCGCGATCTGCGCCGCGCCCAGCGCGTCGTCGTAGCCGAGGTCGACGCCGATCACCGAGGATGCGACGTCGGGCCCGTCCGATGCGCGGATGCGGGCGCCGTTGCGCCAGGCGCCGCCGGCCGCGACGGCCCAGAACTCCTCGTCGTGGAGGGCATCGTACGTGCAGCCGGCGACGGGCTGGCCGTCGCGGCAGAGCGCCACCGTCGTGCACCAGAACGGGATGCCGAGCGAGTAGTTCTTCGTGCCATCGATAGGGTCGATCACCCACACCCAGCCGGACGATGGGTCGGTCGCCGCGGCCGTCTCTTCGGAGAGCACGGCGTGTTGGGGGAACTCGTCGGCGAGCAGCGCCTTGATTCGCAGCTCGACCTCGAGATCCGTCTCGGTGACGACGTTGCCGCGCCCCTTGCTCCCGATCGTATGGGCGCCGCGGAAGCGTTCGAGCGCCAGCGCGGCGCCGGCCCGCGTGCACGTCCGCGCGAGCTCGACCGTCGTCGTCCCGCTCGCCGAGAGAGGAAGCTCCACTGCCACAGCCTAGCGGACCGGGCGCCGTGTGACGTGAACGCTGGTGCATGGCGGCCGGGCTGGCCGATGAGCCGTGCGCGGTGCGCAGAGGGACGGCGGAATCGTGGGCCCTGGGCCGTGATGCGGCGATGAGACGTGAGAGGTGAGCGGGGGGGACCGCGGAATCGTGACCGTGGGCGGTGATCGGCGATGAGACGTGAGAGGGAGCAGTGGCGACTGCGGGATCGGGACGGGGCCACTGGCCACGATCGGGGCGCGTCGTCCGCTGTCCGCCGTTTGCTGTATGCCGTGTACTGTTCGTCGTCCGTGGTGTGCCGTTCGCCGCTTCCGTTTCCTGCCCGGTGCTGCCGTCTCCGGCGACGCGGTCGTCGACCGCCGGCGCCGCCGGCGCTCAGTTCCGCCCGACGCCCGGGACGCCGCCGACGACTTCCGGCAGCCACGTCGCGAGCAGCGTCTCCAGCTCGTCCGCGGCCCGGCTGAGCGAATGGTCCGCTTGCGGGTAGAGGACGAGCCGCTTGGGCTCGCGGGCGCGCAGGTAGATGTCCTCGCTGGCGGCGTGGGCGAGGAGGGCGTCGCGCATGCCATGCACGAGCAGGAGCGGCTTCCCGAGCCGCTCGACCGTCCGCGTGCCGTAGAGTTGCGGCGACAGCGCGGCGACGCCGGCGACGTGCGGTGTGAGCTCGCCGGCCTTGATCACCACCGCGCCGCCGAACGAATGCCCGACCAGCGCGACGCCGCCGGCGCCGACGCCGCGCAGGAACGACACGCCGGCAAGCGTATCGAGCACGCACTCCTGCAGGTCGCCCGGCCGACGATAGTGCAGGCGCAGGCCGGAGATCGACCCGGACAGGCGGCCGGCCAGCCGGCCGTAGAGTCCGCCGGCGGGGCCTTCGAACCCACCCATCGCGCCGCCGACGTAGACTGCGGCGCCCGCCGCTGTCGGGCACGGATGCAGCACGGCGCGGATCTCGCCGCGCGACGTCCGCAGCATCACACGCACGGTGCCGTCGGCCTCCGGATGCGCCGCGACGGCCTCGATCTGCAGTTCCAGGTCGCGGTCATCGTCGTCAGGCGGCGGCTGGTCGAAGGCCGGCATCGGCCCAGCGTAGCGGACAGGAGAGCGTGGGGCCGGAGGCGGAAGTGGGCAGTGCGAATTGAGGGCCCGGAACCACGGCTGCGCGCGCAGTTTGCGTCGCCGCCGAAAGGCAGGAAGTCCACCCCCGGGCCGTGTTCTCGTGTCCGTCGTCTGGTGTCCGTCGCACGTCGTCTGTCGTCGTTCGTCTGCCCGGTCGGAGAAGCCGCCACGTCGCCCGCCCCCGTCCACTCCCAGCGCGCTCTTCGGCTCTGCGACCGCGGTACAATGAAGCATGAGCGATGAATCTACCATTCAGGGTCACAGCGAAACGCAGGCTGCGGTGCACGCATCCGGCGCTGGCGTCGAGACCGCGACGTTCGGCGCCGGCTGCTTCTGGGGCGTCGAGGCGGCGTTCCGCCAGGTGCAGGGCGTCAGGACCAGCGCAGTCGGCTTCATGGGGGGCTCGCTCGACCATCCGACGTATGAAGACGTCTGCTATCGCGATACCGGCCACGCCGAGGTCGTCGAAGTGACGTTCGACCCCGACGTGGTGTCGTACGAGCAGCTGCTGGAGGTGTTCTGGGCGAACCATGACCCGACGACGTTGAACCGCCAGGGCCCGGACATCGGCGAGCAGTACCGCAGCGCCATCTTCGTTCGCGGCGCCGGGCAGGCGGCGGCGGCCGCGTCGTCGAAGGCAGCGCTGGAGCGCAGCGGCCGCTTCCGGCGTCCGATCGTCACGGAGATCGTGCCGGCCGGCCCATTCTACAGGGCGGAGGAGTACCACCAGCAGTATCTCGAAAAGCGCGGACTCTCGACCTGCCACATCTAGCCGCCGGCGCCGGGTGAAGCCGGCTGGCGCGCCTACGGCGGGGCGCGTCCAGGACGACTCAGCGCCCGGCGCCTCCCACAACCGGTGCCACGGCGCGCGCCTGGCTGCTGTCGATGCTGTGCCCCGCGTCCACAGGGGTGCCTGCGCCGGTCGCGCGCTCGCAGAGCGTGCTTCGGCGTGCTCGCGTGACCAGATGCGTGGCGTGTAGCAGGTGCGTCGTAGACGGCTCGCTCCAGGAGCCAGGTTCCAGCGGAGGATCCGGCAACCGGAGCCGCGTCGCGCCTCGCGCGCAGGGTGATCCGCGTGCGCTCCGGGCTCCGCTGCGTGCGAACGTGCATCTCGATGTACATCGCCCATCCACACCATCAGCGTGGACACGGGGCTCGCTCTTCTGGATCCGAACTCGCATGTGGGTGGTAGATAGCCGATGTACACCATCACGGTGGGACGTCACCGTGGAATGTCACCGTGGAACGTCACCGTGGAACGCGGCTCTCTGTCCGGCGCGCGAACTCGCATGTGGGTGGTGTGGCTATACTGGTGCACGCGCGCGATCCGTGCGGGGGTAGCTCAATTGGCAGAGCGCTAGCCTTCCAAGCTGGATGTTGCGGGTTCGAGCCCCGTCCCCCGCTCCACTTCTCCGTTTTGAATCTGATTCGGCAAGAAACGCCCCGTAGGCGCGGCGCGCTGCCGCTTCGCGACCATGAGACTACGCCTCATACTTGCGGCGCGTTTACGCTGACTCGCCGCGTCCGTGCGACGATGGCGAGACGTGGGTCGAACTAGAGCGAAGCCTTCGGAGGCAGCGCCGGGCCGAGCTGGGGTTGTGAATAGGAGGGCGGGTCAGGTAGCCTTCCTCTTCGCCTACCTGAGGCTTTGAGGCAGGACTAACTGCTTGTAGTCTGCCGCGAGCAGCACCTCGTCAACATCCGGCACCGAGAGCTGCATGCCGAAGCCGGCGAGGTCATGTCCCGTCAAGTGGTGTAAATGGCTGACATCATCCTCGCTCTGAAGGCC
>JADEYI010000543.1_pt1 | contig 49247 bp, 71 predicted proteins | sample 8542331 | NCBI WGS metagenome assembly JADEYI01 (sample SAMN16510988, study PRJNA670497) | mine drainage metagenome | isolation source: biofilm near Copperflume 1 | place: Germany: Marsberg coppermine Kilianstollen | collected 2018-02 | reverse complement strand
TGTCTGCAGGACGCACCTTGCCTCTTGGCAGGAAAAGCGTGTAATAATAAAATAATATTAAGAACACCTATTATGTGGATGACTCACGTGAGGCAGGCAACTGGCCAGGAGATGGCGAGGGCGATGTAGATGCAGATGTAAGCCACAATCGTGACCTTGTTAGTCACCGGCGTGCACTTGTTGGCCAGGTATCGCCGGAACAGCGGCGACAGCGGGCCCCTGGTATTTTGACAAACACGTTGTGCGCTTTAGACCTTGACAGAGGTAGACGGCTTCAACAATGCAATCAACAGATAAGGGGCATACATTTGGAGTTACCCGGCCAAAGAAGCTGAGATTGATTCTTGGACTGAAGATTGCGCATGTGTAACAGAGATGCATGCAAGGCCTCAGCACCGGTCTGATCAGTGAGATTTGGGGAAGAACAAAGGAAGAATATTTGGAGTGAACACCTGTAGATCCACTGCTTGAGTGGGTTGAAGACCAGCTCGGAGCAGCCGAAAGCATATTTGCGCCAGCGCGTGATCTCATCGTGCACTGTCAGGCTCAGCCCCTCCTTGAACTCGGGGCCGGTGTACGTTATGTAACGCCCTATGAACCCCTTCACCTGCGCGCATATATGTGCAAGGATTGTCACCATCTAACCGTCTTGTCTTGATCAATCCTTCTTGATGTGATCTTGTGCCCACATGGCATTGCACTTCATCAAGAAGTCGGCCGTTGAGGACAATCATATTTGTAGCTCAGCAGCTGCATGCACATTCATGCGAGACTCCAGATGGCATTTTGCACCGCATGCAGTGCAGAAGTCTTTCGGCAAGTCTTCAAAATACTCAAGAAAGATATGGAATATTTGGGAGCAGTATGGAACAGAGTGGGCATGCACCTGGAAACGCATGGCGATGTCAAAGTCCTCCGAAACATGCACGTCGGACCAGAATTTAGGTTTGCCATCGTCCGGGTCGACGAATGCGCACTCCTTGATGGCGCTCCAGCGCAGAAAGGCGTTGTGGCCGACTAAGGGAGATATATCGCCCCCGGAGACGGATACCATGATCGCATTGTAGATTGTGCTCGTGAAGAAGGCCATCGCGTTCTCGAAGTAGTCGTGCGCCACCTGTCGGAAGTTGCATGCGGTGGTTCATTTCGTGATGTGCAAACAAAAAGAAGGGAAAAGGGCGAAAAAAAAGGTAATGGCCACTGCTGGATTCGAACCAGCGCTGTTCCTTTTATAATTGGGGATAGCTGATGCTAAGCGGCCTTCAGATGTATCGGGATTTGATGGTAAGGATGGCAATTCTCTCCAATATGACAGACAGTTGGTGCTCTCCGTAAGGGCAAGGATCCAAAATGGGTACAATCCTAATGGCAGCTATTGCTTTGTACGCCTCCCCAACCCACTGCAGATATATTTTCAAAATCACAGGCCTGACCACAGCATGCATGCTTAAATGCTTTGCCACCTTTGCCCTCAAAAACAAATAACTTTGCCAACTTTGCCGATTTAGAATTTTGCCAAGGGTCATCCCCATGCCCTGAAACAACCCTGCAAAAACCCTGCTTTGGCTGTGTAACCACACGCAAAAGGGAGCATGTGAGCACCTGCAGGGGGGTGGTGAAGTGCTGCGTGAAAGCCACATTGGGTGACATCAGGAGCTCGGTGACCACTGGCAGCATGCAGTGCTGCGGCACCCGCGTGTCGGAGTCGACTAACAAAATGAAGTCGCCTATTCGCACATCTCCCCCGGCCAGGAACGCCTGATCCGGCGTGGCCAACTGCGTCTCCAGCCGCACTGCCTGCAGCGCCTCGTACTGGTCAACGCCGCTCTCCTGCATGCATGCGCAGCCAAAACAGAGCTCAAGGGCGGATATAGGTGTTGCTTCCATGTAGACCGCCAGCTCAGCCAGACGTGTCCACATGAGAGCACATGGTTGATCTGTCTGTACTTCACAGGAACTGCATGCGAAGAGCATGCAGATTCAAGCTCCATGGGTGGCAGCGGAAATGGAGAGTGCTTTGTACAGTGCAAAAAAGGCAGCAGACTTGGCACGATGCAATGATCTTTTCTTCGTCAAATCACATAATATGTGGCCGGTGACAACACTTCAGCAATCTACTCTGAAAGTGCATAATAAAGTTATTATGTTACAGCAGCAAAGGGAGGTGACTCACCGCCATGACGTCCTCCACCTGGCGGCTAATTTCCAGGCAGTAGTTCATGTTGGAAGCCTTCTTGAAGCGCCCCCGCCGCACAAAACCGGCCTGCCCGTGCGGCGGCCGAGCCACATAGCCGATGTCATGCGCGCGGTAATACTCTATCCGCTCCTCCCTGCACCAGCATTCCTCCTCTCAACTCAAAATATGAGCAGCAAACTATCAAACTCTAAGCCAAATCTTGTCTCAATGAAACCAACGGGAAACCTCCAGCTCTGTTGCTTAGCTACAGCCAAAAGAAACCTTGGATTGGTGTAACTTTGGGTCCTTGCCCAGTTCGTTTCATTGCAGAGACGGTCACATTACAAGGGGAAGCGCATCAATGCACAGGATAGGAAAAGATTTGGAGATTGATCTTCGTTCTGTCCAGCAGCATTTTGCAAGGAACATGCATGCGTGCGTGCTTGGGAGGTTAAGGATCGCACCTGTCCTCATTGCTGAGCAGCTGCAGCCCATCGTCATTGACAAAGATGGATGCGGAGCCGCCCTCTGCCCGGTACGCGGCAATGGCCGCCTCCAAAGAGCAGATGCTCGGCTTGATCACAAAATCAAATCCCTCCAAATACACCGGCATCTGCACCGTCACCCTCGGCAGCTTCCCCCTCCACCTGCGTTTTAAAACTTCAAACGTCAAATTTCAGATTTCAAATTTTGAGATAAGATTGATGACTCAGCAATTTGTGAAAACAAAATAGTAAAGAAAGGCTGTAGGGACTGAGTCTTCAAGTGCCATGCATGATTTTTTAAAATCTCAACAAATATCAAAGTACTTCACGGTGCTGGCAAGGTTCAAGAAACGAAGAGCAGGCAGAGAGAATGAAGGGATGAAGGGAAGGGAAGAACATGAAAGGAAAGGGGAATAACAGGGGTGAGGGAGTCACCTGGGGGGTTTGACGGCCGAGTAGGTCTTGGAGTTTCTCTCAACGTGCGCGATGGGCCCGAGGGCGACAATGATGCAGCACACGATGGCTATGACTCCAAACATCGCCAACACCGAAATCAGCGGCATGAACTGCATCAGCACATCAATGTCTTTCAGCTGGACTGGCAGGGCAAAAAGCCCTGCCTTGCATGCAGACATGGCGTGCATGCAGCAACCTTTTCAAACTGTAATTGCAACCGCAACGCAAGCTTCTCTGCCCAGGGCTTGGCATGCATGCACAGCACACATCCAGGCATTCGGTGGCCAAGTATAGCTAAGAGTCTTATGAAAGTTATACGTAAAACTAGGAGCATTGTAGGGAGTGATGTGCACTCACCGCTATGCGCGCTGCAACTTTCCACCAGGAACCGTCCTCCACAGCTTCCCTGCAACCCACATGTGGACTCAGCCATGGCACTTTAATTTGTGCAGGACATTACTGCCTACACTTGTTCTCTGCTACCGTAATTCTTTGCACGCTTGCATGTTGCATCTCACCTTGAACCTTTCAAGTGTGTTCTATATCTCTTCAATCTGCCTTGCTTGGATCTGGCGAGTCCATCAAGGGGTAGGATATTGGCAGCCTTTACTGCAGCTTGTTTCTGGCAGGAAAAGCGTGTAATAATAATAATAATAATAATAATATTGTGCCTATGCTTGAGCAAAGCCCGTCCTTACACATCCCTGCTTGCATGTCACGTACACCTACAGTACTGAAGACCAGGGAACCGCATGTGCACTAGTTCAGACACCTTTCAGGTTGTCTGACGAAATTTATCAGAGCAGGGCGGCAGGCGTCACCTGATGGCGTAGCCGATGCCCGAGCCGAGCACGCCGAGGATGATGCAGCAGGCGATGATGACCACTGCCGGCTGGTTCCACCGCACCGGCCGCTCCGCCTCCATCTCTGGAGCATCCCCTCCCAAACCCTCCTCTATGTCTGCGTCACATGCCATGCAACCACTCTCACTGCTGCTCTTTACAATTCTCCTCTTGGGTGGGGGAAATGCCATATGAGCATTTCGGAGGAAGAGACTTGGGACGCGCATAAGTTGCAGGTCAGCACCAGTCCACCAGTACTTTTCCCAGACTGCACCTTGTCTGCCAGAAGCATTGTTTTGCTTGCGCAGCAGGCAAACGTTGCTGTGTTTGGATGTGAGCAGTTGGCTGTCCCTGCTTTGCATGTCATGAGAGAGGAAGCCCCATGTCGGGGCCATCTGGAGAGGTCATCTGAGCTTTCAGAAGAATGCATTTGATTGCAGGGAGATGTGCGCGCACCAAAGCTGTAGTCGGAGCAGGAGGCGGCACTGCCGTCTTCGGAGGCTTTGCCCTTCAGCTTGGCACAGTCAGCCTCGATCTCCTGGGCAGTATCCGTGCGGCAGATGCCTGCAGCATAGACAAGAATGTCTAAATCTCAGTTTCAGATATCCGGGCAAATTTGTTGTCACCCTCACTGAAAAGCATGCGCGCAAAGTCATACACAAACTACCAGGCCTTCTCTTATGCATTCTGGTAGCCCATTCTCAGTGCAGATCTCGGTGGATTGCTTTGCATGCTCTTGAAGGCCATTCAGGCTCTTAGGAGCTCCAACGCAGGTAATCGGATGATCAGGCATAACAAACGAAAGTTTTTTGCATGCCTACTGTGTATCACTCACTCAACTGCGTGCACTTCCTCTCTTTGACAGGCTCTCGCGTGAGACCAGGCTGATGTACAGCTTGCCTATACAGCTACTCTCATGTCCTGCACTGCTATCGTATGACTAATACTGAAAGGCAACGCACCGAGGATGCGCGACTTGCGCGTCGGGGGTGCCGGGCGCGCGAGGTCGGTGGAGGACTTGAGCAGGTACTCGTACAGGTCCACCAGCGGACGCACGTTCGCCAGCAGGCCCCAGCACAGCATGCCCACGCCTGTGCATGCGATTTTAAATTTGAATACGAACTCACATCACGGATCAGGCAGCTAGCAGCTTCGTGGCTCAAGGCTCCTAGCATGATGCAGCCGAGCACGGCATGCCTTGAGCTCTATAACCTTCAGACACCCTTCATTTGCCAATCTTGTTTTTATAATTGTGATTTACACCAAGCCCCAGTCGATACATTGATAGTAGGAAAGCTGTTCGTTTTCTTGCTTAAAATGCCTTGTCTGTTAGAAGTGCTGTGCATGGCTGCTTCATGGCTCTGTCACAGAGCCTCTGTGGGCATCTGAGGGCGGGTAAGGTGTCTGTAGCAATTTGAAAAGAACGCTGTTGTGGCCCCTACAATTTGAAATCATGGTACACGTATGAGAGTTTCTGAAGCTGACTGTCAGGATATAGAGGAGATATATGATGGTAAGAAGAAAATATATGCACAGGGGTCTGACCTGGCATGATGATGGCGTTTGTGCGGGGGTAGGTCAGCATGACAGCCTTCACACGCTCGGCCCGAGCCTCCGCCGACCCGACAAATTCGCCGATACGCACTATTGGGATCACCGTCTCCAGCCGCGTCGTGTCATCCTGAGTATCAAATAAATTGTTCCAAACCTGCTAATCCCCCCAGAATTGCAGACTGAGATGCTGTAACCAGGACTGAATTGCAGAAGCAGATCTTTGTTTCCTATGGTGTCATGACAATGTGCTGTACTCCTGCACATAGCCGCAAGGGCTGGAACATGTCTTCTATCCACTTGTTCTCTTACCGGGGTATGATGTTGCGTGTGAGTGCTCTGGAAACAAGCTAATGAAGTTCATGCATGCATGCAACTGCAGAGTGGTAGGAGAAAGACAGCGCTCACCGGGCGGCCGATGTGGCCGTTGAGGATCCGGATGACCTCGCTATCGTCAACGACGACCTCATCCGTTTTGTCATCGATCTTGCGCATCAGCGCCAGGGTGGCTTCCGACGCATTGAGCACCGCCACATTGCAGTAATCACCCTTGAGCCTCAGGGGCATCAACAAAACCGGCAGCAGGTCGTGGGTTTGCTCCGCCGCCGCTGAGCTGGCCGCCATGTCACCCGATGCTGACGTGGCGCCAGCTTCCGGCCGCGGGGAAGCTTCCCCCGAGCGCGCGCAGCTGCGGGGCACCTGCCCGGAAGTTGACGATGGACTGCCGACCTCGCTGGCAGCACCCTCGCCGTCTGAGTCATGGTCACTTTTGGCTGCTACAGACTGCAAAGCGCTGAAGCATTCCCCATCTTTGCTCGGGTGCAAACAAGTAAGTTTTACACTGTCCCCTGCCTTGTCCACTGCAATGCAAAGAGTCACTCTGGGGCTGACAGCCTCTGAAAGAGTGTGTGCGGCTGTGCTTGCTGTACTGCACGAGCTGGCGGTGATGTCAAGCATTGGACCCGTCTTCTTTTTTGGCTCAGGAGTAGATCTGGTGAGGGCGGGGACTGCGCGGGTGATTCCGCAGAGCACTTTTGGGTAGCCAGAGTGCGCTGAAGAGGTACGCCGTGGCAGACCTGTACCAACTCATGCATGCATTCTCAAGCTTGTTTCACATGCACTTCTACCTGCTATGTGCATCTCAAAATGCAAGAAAGCACATCTGCAACTGCTGAGGGCAAATCCATTTCACTGCTTGTATCCTGCGCACGGGTGCCATCATATGTGAAATATGCACATGAGTCCCTCAACAATAGTCAGAATCTGCAAGATGTTGAAAGTCCACAATATCAAATGTTCAAGATTGGGGGCACACGAGCAGACCTGGGTAGGCAGCAATTCTGAAGGCCTCCGCAGAGCTTCTCTGCAGGCGAGGACTGGCCGTTGGAGCTGCTGAGCAAGCGGTGCCATTGTCAGAGCTGGCATCACCGGCCGCACTCTTCTGCGCATGCTTGCTCTCAGCAGAAGCTCCTGCACCAGCAGGTAATGGCCCATATATGTATATACTGTCAGTGTGCAAATGAGGGTGTACGGCCACTCATTCACTCAAGGCTTGGTGGACAGCTTCACAGCTGCTCAGCTTGCGTGGTTGTGACACTGTTAAGCATGCAGGGTCACCAATGTTGTCATTGGGACATTACAATGTAAGAAATAGGGGTTCCTTGTCATGCTGGATAATAAATAAAAAACCTGGCAGAGATGCAGAAGCTCCTACCTGGTGACGCCAGGCTGCTAGCGTGAGAGGATGTGCTGTTAATTTGCAGCATAGGAGTCTCAGTCCCTTGGCCAGCAAACTTGTCACCACCAGCCTCGATCCAAGGCTGGGTTTCAGGCGCTCGCATGGGAGATGCAGCCTCGGAGGGGGGCCCACAATGGGCCAGTTCATTGACATGGAACATGACTCGGGACGGCTGTCTGCTGTGTCCCTGCAGCGAGCTGTTTGCAGATGACTGGACACTGTCTTCGCTGCGCTGGGAGGCTGTGTCTGACCACTGCACACTGGCGCCAGCTGGCGTGTGCAGCTGCGAAGGCGCACCTGCATAACTCTAAATTTCAATTTGACTGGGAGCTTGAATGCGAATTTGAGAGAAGTAATACAGGTGCAGTGACACCACAGGGCTGCTCACATTCTGCATGCATTTTGAGCATCCACAGATCTAGAAACCTGCTGCAGGTGCGTGATGCAGCATCACTGATCCTTCCTGCGATCAATTTTTATTAAACAAAGGGCATGGTCGAGAGCAAATAGCCCAGAAGCAAGGCAATGAGATGCATGGGAGCGAGGCAAGCACACCATTTCTGTTGAGGTAGATCAACTTGTCAGCAAGGCTGTCGTCATAGGTGGAGGTGTCAAAGGCCGGGCTGGTGACAAAGCCGCCCTCCCCTCCGCTCTTCACCACAATGCTACCTCCTTGGGCGCTGAACCAACCTGCAGTGCAATTCGGAGCTCAGGAGACGATTAAAGGATTTTCCTGACCCATTTCAGGTGTACTTCTTGAGATGCTTGGCAAACAGCACTGGCAGGAATGCCCATCGCACTGCCAGTCCGACTGTTACGGCAATTGCTTCCCCTAATAATGCCTCTGTTGAATGCAGAACAGGACATACCTCGTTGGAACGCAACCTTGGAAAACTTCAGAAGGGCCTCAGAGCCACGTAGCAGCGACAAGTCCGCAGAGCTCCCAGACGAAGACATCGCAGGCAGAATTTGGCTGCCGCTGGTCAAATCGTCTCAGCCTGACGCTGTAAGAGAATTGGACCGCCCTGCAAGCATTTCAGCGATGAAAGCGGTCACCAAATTGCCGTGCCGAGACAATTGAGCCAGTTTCAAAAAGAGAGCAGCTTTGGCTTTGACCAAGCTCATGCATATGCGGATCCGGGAGGTCCTGCAGCGGAATGCCTGAGGTACATCTGGCCGGATCTCCACTGTTCACACAAATCTTTGTGCCCTAGAAATGAAATGGGCCCTTCGGTTTGCCGTTTATTGGCATCCCGTCTTCTTGCCGACCCAGACTTGAAGAAGTCAGACGCACAAGCAAAGCCGCGCTGAATGTGAAAACCGATCAATTACTGCTTGCAATCTTAGATAGTAGCATTTGATGTGGAATTTACCTCAATTGGCCCCGTCAACGGTGGAGCAACATAGCAGATCGCGAGAATCCGCTGACGGGCCCCTGACACGGCTTGACCGTCGAATTGTCTTTCTGGCAATGCAATGCGGTTTGTTCTGCAATATAGCTCCCAAAGACCGAACGCAGGCCAATCAATGGGGCAGCGAAAGAAGAATGGCAACAATTGAGGAGACTTCAGTCCACTTCTCCCGGCAGATTTAGCAGGCGGTCCAATTACTTCAAGAGAGTGCACTATTTTCTTGAGTAAGGGCAATTGATCAATTCACATAAATGATGCGTGTGGAACGGTCATTTAATGTGCAACTCTCAAGCCGGCTGCCTTTCGATTGAACAGGCGGGCACCGTTATCTTGTAACGTGGACTGCCTGCCCAAGCCCGATTAGGCTTTACTTCTGCATGCGGCTTTTCAAAGGCAGAAGCTCCCCCATGTCTAAACAAAGAAAGATTCATTACAAAATGCTTGGACTAGTGGCATTCAAGGGTAGAACAGCTCCTGACGACGTGCAGTGATAATAAGTCGTACCCGGAAAGCACACATCTTACTAGGAAGACTACTGTTTAGCTCTTGCGATTGATTAAAGAGAATCAAATTAGATCGCGTGCCATCACAGAGTATCGAGTGAATGATATTTTCATGCAACCAGTGCCTGTTCTTCAATCTACTTCGTAACAGGCTCCAGAAGCCAGGCGAGAGACTTTGCAGAGAACAGAGAACATCGGGCAATCGAAGCGACCGCTGCTTTAAAGTGGTGCTTAATCTTTAAGCAATACTATCATAAAAGGTTTGCAATCATGGATCAGACGAGAAAGTTCGCGGAGATTCCGCAGATCTCACCAGATACACTGGCAGTCTTGGACTCTCTAGGCTTCGAGCGAGCGACCCCAGTCCAGGAAGCCACCATCCCGTTGTTTTGTGGCAACAAGGATGTCTCGGTGGATGCCTGCACGGGGTCTGGCAAGACCCTGGCATTCCTGATCCCCCTCATCGAGAAGCTCAGGCGCTTGGAGGATCCTCTCAAGAAGCACCAGGTACGACTTTTGGACGTCTCGTTCACTCCATCTCCGACAGAATCAACTGTTTGCAGTGTTTCATGCAACCTAAACGGCCCATGGCCTGTTTGCAGTGCCGCATGCCCCTGTTTTAGCACAGTGCTTGTGTGCTTTGGTGTAGCCCTTTTGATCATTGCATGCACATATGCTCCAATCTCCCTGCATCATCACAAGCTGGAAGCCAACAAACGGGTCTGCCACAGAATGTACCAGGTTCTCTTCACCCGCGTTCGCTCAAAACAAGACAGATGTCTGAGAAGCTGTGTGTGTTTTCTGCTCTCAGATTGGCGCTCTTGTGGTGTCGCCGACGCGCGAGCTGGCGCGCCAGATACACACCGTGCTGGAGCCCTTTGCAGCCAGCGTGCCAGGCCTGACCACCATGCTGCTTGTGGGAGGCTCGTGAGTGCCTGCTCCCACCAAGAACCACTCTATTTCCGGCTGTTTTCTTTGTTTTTGCCCAGCCTGCTCCAACCATGTGCCATAGCATTGCCCATTGACTGTCTTCTTTGTAGCATGCGGCAAAGCTGCACGTCTGTACTGACCAGAGCACAAGGCTCCTGCAGTCTGACTTGAATGTACCACCTTCATGCAAGCTGCCTGAGAGCAACACACCCTCTTGCCCATGTGATGCATCCAAGCACCTGCGCAATAGGGAGAAATACTTCTAACATCCTCATGTACCGGTGATTTATTTCTGTTTGCTGCTCTGGCAGGGACCCAATTGCTGATGTGGCAGCGTTCAAGGAGCATGGGGCGCATGTGCTTGTGGGAACGCCTGGGCGGCTGCACGATGTGTTTGAGCGAAGCGATGTGTTGGATGCGCGCCGCTTGGAGGTGCATGTTTTTCCACCTCTGCTGTACTGGAATGCTAAAAGTAGCTTCGAATTTGGTCCCTTGCACTTGGGTGCTGGAAAGGGAAGTGCACAGAGCTTGCAGGCACCCGTGCAGGCATTTCTGTAGAGGAAAATACCAGCAGGACACTTCTCATGCTTATACGGAGGTGGCTCTGCCAAATAGATGCCTTTGCAAAAATTCACAGCCCGCCATGCATTGCCTCAAGTACGCTGCAGGGCCTACCCGATCTGATCCAACTGCAATCTGGCCTGTATTCACTTGCAGAATACTGCCTGAGCTTGGGTTTGCAGCATGCTGCATGTAGCACAGGCAAGATCGCTTTGTCGCTGAGTTCTGGCCTTGCAGCGACCGGGTACATGTTATGTCTTTGTGCTGCAAGGAGAACAATTCAAGATTGCAATAGTGCAGTGATGGAGTAGTCAATGTGCAGGTGCTTGTGTTGGATGAGGCGGATCGGCTGCTGGATGCCGGCTACGGCAAACACTTGGAGGCGCTCATGCGGCGCCTGCCGAAGCAGCGGCGCACCGGTGCGTGCATGCTTGCCTCCTGAAAATTTTCTGCTCCCAGCAAGATCATCCTGTTTCAATTGCTGTGCTCGGTATGTGGCTTGTTCCGACTGGTGTGTGCGTTCTCGGCATGAGCTACAGCGTCGCAAAATACTGATCTGTGTAAATGTCAATCTGATCGGTATCATGGCGTGCCGTTGCCCAGCCCATGGTTGGACATGCATCTGTCACAACAACAGACCATGGACCCCCCGTAAAAATCTGGTGTTTCCCTGCCTCTATTCGCCGCCCCAATGCTGCTGTAGTGCTGCACTTCACTGATAGGATTCACATGTCAGCACTGCAATTCTAATATCATGGAGTGGAGCAAACTTCTTCTCCATTTACTACAAGTGGAATCTCAGCACTGTAAGAGACCTTGCATGCACCCACAGGGCTGTTCTCGGCCACACAGACAGAGGCAGTGGAGGCACTTGCAAGGGCAGGGTTGAGAAATCAAGTGAGGGTGAATGTGGCGGTGGGGCCGGCGGCCAGCACAAGCGGCCGCACAGCAGAGGAGGCTGCAGGGGATATAAAGGGGAAAAAGACGGAGCAAAGGGTGACTCCGTCCGGGCTGCATGCGTCCTACCTTGTCTGCCAGAGCGACGAGAAGCTCGCACATCTGGTCCACTTCCTGCAGGTCAGTGTCTGATGGTTTCAATTCATGCTACTTTTGTTATTGTTGATTGACTTGCATTGTTGCTCACTCAAGGGGCCTGTCAGAAGCAGCACAAGGCAGGAGCAGAGTCTGCTGCTTTCAAGCTCTTTACTTGGTGCTCTGTTCCTCATGAGCCAGAGCATTCTACGCCCTGATGCTGCTATACTGGCGACATTGTCATGTCATGTGCCATTAGGATTGACCAGCGGCAAATTAATCTAGAGCCGCCATCAATTGTGTGCACAACAGGCCCACACAGAGGAGAAGATAATTGTGTACTTCCTGACGTGCGCCGGCGTGGACTTCTATTCGCTGGCGTTGCCCGCTGCGGCGGCCGTCGGGCCGAAGCTCAACCTCACAGCGCTGCATGGCAAGATGAAGCAGTCTCAGCGCGAAGCCAAGCTCGCCTCCTTCGCCGCCAACCCCTCCGGTAGGCCCTGTGGACCACTAACCAGTCATACTGAAAGATCCTGGAAAAGGCACAATACAAAGTTGCTTGTCCTGCTAGTTTCAGCACGGCATTTGGCAGGCTCAGAAACTCCCTGGCATGAGAAAACATGAGTTTTTTGGGTAAGATCTTTGCCCCATACCTCTGCAATCATGCAACAACATTTCTCTGGGGAATGTGCCCAGTTCCTACTTGCGATTGGACAGCCGGTTTCTGGGCAAATCTTCCCGTTGCTGCAGCACCCCTAACTAAAGCTAGCACGCGCACAGGGGTGCTGCTGTGCACGGACGTGGCGGCGCGGGGCCTGGACATTCCGGACGTGGCCTGGATCGTGCAGGTGGACCCGCCGCAAGACCCGGACGTCTTTGTGCACCGCGTCGGCCGCACCGCGCGCATGGGCCGCTCCGGTCGTGCGCTCACACTGCTCCTGCCCCACGAGGCCGCCTACGTCGAGTTCCTGCGCATCCGCAAGGTGATAAGCCCAATTGCTAGCTTGGCCTCCTCTCCTAGCAGCCCCCGTATCTGCAAAAAAGCAGCTGACACCCTGCCGAGTCTCTACTGTGGCGGTCGCCTTGTGCTCCCTGGCTGCAGCCAGTGGCACAACAGGCGGTCCTGTCAATGAAAGACAGCCTGAGCCTTGGGGCGCAACAGCTGTGCCTTTCAGGGGCACCCCAAATCCCTAATGCAGCAGATTTGAGAGGTGATGCACAGGCGTCGCTGCTGCAGGCAGTGGCAGAAGCAGCATTTGCAGCACAGCAGTTGCATTAGGAAAAATATTGTTAATCGAGACTGGCGGGCTCAGCAAGATTCACGGTGCCAAATCAGGTGCCGATGGTGGAGGAGCAACCGGCGGAGGGCGTTCCCGAGGTGTTGTCGCGCGTGCGGCGCCTGGCGGAGACCGACCGGGACGTCATGGAAAAAGGGACGGCCGCTTTTGTCTCCTACGTGCGCGGCTACAGGGAACACCAGGTGGGCACATCCGCTCAGCTCCCTACTGTCATACCCTGATGTCATACCAGATGCAGCCCTGAAGGGAACTTACTGGCCTTTACTGCTGAGGCATACAAAATTTGACCAGGTGTGCCAGAGGTTCAGAATATTGGTTTTCATCGTCTTCTGCGCTGGGGTGCATGTCAAAGCATGAATTTGGAGATCTAGACTTTTGTACATCCTGGTGCACGTGGTCAATTTGAATCCAAATTTGGTTTCTATGCACAACGATGATAGGGGGGTTAGAACTGCCGTATGCATGCATGCACCAGCTACGCAGTCTGTCAGGCAAGCTCAATACACCTGGAAGGGTCCCTGACAGCGTGCATTGTCAGTAGGTCGCCCAGAGCCGGTAGAAATGGAATGAAGACTTGTTGGGGTGCCTTTAATTATGATTTGACTGAAGGGCTATCTGGACGTTCACCAGTCTTTCACTACCGTATTGCTTCATGACCTGATCTATACAAGCTTTAGCACGAATTCCAGTGTGTAAAGTTGCATGAGTGCATGCATGCCTGAGGAGGCCTTAATTTTCAGCAAGCTTGATGTATCGCACATGGCCGTGAAATGTGAGCGTAAGGCTGGAAGAGTGGGATATGTGTGCAGTGCCGGTTCATCTTCCGGTCGGAGGGGCTAGACCTGGGGCATTTGGCGACGGCGTTTGCGCTGCTGCGGCTGCCGCGCATGCCTGAGCTGCGCGGCCTCGGCGACCTGCCCAACTTTACACCCTCGCCCGTGGACCCCAACATAATCAAGGTGACTCCACCCCCAAGCTCTTTCTCCCCCTCCCGCAGTCAGACTTGCTCCCACTTGTCACAAGTATCAGCCACACTTCTGTGCGGTTGCACTTGCTTTTAGAAGCTTCTAGACTTGAGTTGTCTGGACTGAGTCTCTAAAGAAGGCAAGTGACGGGGAACAGATCCAGACAGTGCATGATGAAAAGCATTGTGTGCGTGCGCAGTTCAAGGACAAGCACCGGGAAAAGCAGCGGCAGAAGAAACTGGCAGAGAGGGCGCAGCAGCAGCAGCGGGATGCGGCGTCGGCGGCTACCGAGCGGCCGGCGCGGCCGAGGCCGGAGGAGCCGGCGAGAGAGCGGCGGCTGCCGGCCGCGAAACGGCGACAGCTGGAAGCGCGGCAGGACGAGGAGGACTTTGCGGCCGAGTACCGCATGCTCAAAAAGGTCAAGAAGGGGCGCATGTCCGAGGTGCGCGCCCCCGGCCACTGCACTGTAGCTTAATTTTTTTGATAGCTCTGCTGATGGTTGACCATCTGGTTGACTGGACTTTCAAGGCCTCTATGATGCTCTTCAGAGATCAGGCCAGGCATGTTTTTGCATATGTCTGCTATGCAACCAGGCATGTCACCCCTTGGTGGGGGTGGTAGACCTTCGACAGCGGCGCCTGACTTGCATTGGTGGGATGTACCAGCCCACACGGGGCAAGCCTTTGTCTTGATTTGATAAGCGCACACCTGGCGATTTGCATGCATGGCAGCGTCACTTCTTGCTGCATGTCCGCTGCAGCATGCAGCATGCCAGCAGCTGACCCGAACATTCGAATCTGAATGCAGGAGGACTTTGACGTTGCGCTGGGCATCAAGGCGGCACCAGGAGGGGAAGGGGATGATTCCTCCTCAGAGGCTGCCGCTGCTGAGAAGCCCAAGAACAAGGGGCGGCAGCCAGCAGGGAAACATGGCAAACCGGGGAAGTACCCTCACATGGGGCACAAATGGCCACGCGCCCGAGGCATCAGGGGGTTTTGAGAGTGAGGGCACGGAGCCCGGTGTTATATGTCAGGACTTGACTCAGAGTCTCTCAAGGTGATGTTGCAGATGAGCATTGGCTTTTCGGACTGTGAGGGGTTGCAGCAAATTATATCGACGACAATAAATTTCCACCTAATTGGGTGAACCGTGCTCAGGCTGCCAGGGTACTGCCTCTGCATGCCACATGCTCACGCATGTGACTGACTCCAATTGGTCTCAGAAGCTGCTGCAGCAGCTGGCATTGCATGCACATGCAGTCCCAACTTCATCTGCAGGGGGTGTGCAGCACATGTGAAACGAGGGTTGTCGATGTCGGTCGAGCTCCTGGCCGTAGCGCCTCTTGTAACAAGGTGAAATTAAAGGCCACGTCCACTGAAAGCTCACTGTCGGTCTGAGGGTTAGTCATCGTGAGACTCAGATTGGCTGGATCTCGATGCATTCGCCAGATCAAGGTGGGCACCCTCCCAAAGAATGGGGCTTTGCGCCCATTTGCTGTCATCGGGCGGCGGCTCGACGACGGTGTCGAGTGCGCTTGGAAGCCAGGGCGGCGAGGCAGCAGCACACACTTGAGGATTGCGTGTCAGGGTTTTCGCAGCTGTAATACCAGATAGGTGCGGTGGTGCCATAGCTCTTGCAACACCATGCTATCTCGTATGTGCGCCAGCAGCGCTGGTTGTTTTTGAGGTGGCCTGACGCTGTGGTGTACATTCTTGGTCAGCTGGAATGGGTTTCAGGGAGGTTCTGGGCAACCTCGTCGAGAGCACAGTGGGTCTTACCAGCCTAAATGTTAGGCAAGAACATCATCAAAGGTTGGGAGTGTTGTCCATGGGCCACAGATGTATTTCCTCGTTGGCACCAAGAGCGATTGAGTCATCCTCACCGGCCCGTGTGTTTCCGGGCCGGAATTCGATGATTGTAATGCTTCGGAAGATGTTGGCTAGGAAAGGTCTCATCTGATCAGGCGGCAACGTTCTCGGCATCTTTTATTTGGACACGTCGTTTGCACGAAACCTTGTGAAACTCACTGTTGGGTGCGGGGTGTCAAGTGTCGGGCAGCCCTCGGCGCTGCGAGGTATTATACTGCCGTTGTGGCTGGTAGTACATGTGCGAATCTTGATCCTAATTTTTGTGCCTCGTTGACCCGTCTGAGTTCACCTGTGCGACTGACACAGGTCTCGCTTGGCTGAAGCATCTGGACCGAGTCCCAGCGGTTCTATCAAACAGCAAAAGATGCCAAAACGTTCGTCTCCCAGCCTGCTTTCTGCAGCTCATCTGGAGGCCATGACGGACTCTCGGTCGTACGCTTCTCTCCCGGCATTCAAGCAAATCAGACGACTGCCAACAGCCAGCTCAGACTTCAGCTTGTCGGACTCAGAGGACGATGACGATGATGATGATGACACGTCCAGCGTCCTGTCTTCTTGCGGCAGCTCGGCGTCAGATGAGAGCCTGATCAGCTGTGCGTCCTCGCGCGCAGTACCTGATGTGGGCGACCACTGCGTTGTCAAGCGACAGCACAGCTACGACAAAGGCTTCAATGGAGATGCATCCAGTACATACGCAGATTCAGCCAGCCTTGCACCCTTCAAAGACAGCCCTGCGCTAGTGCAGTACAAGATTGGCCTGGGTCAGCTCCCACCCCTGGGTGTCCCCACCACAAACGATTTGGAGGAAGCACTGCGCTCCAACGGGCGGCTTGCATACGTGCACTCGACAGATGCTGGCTCCCAGAAGCCTGCTGCGCTGCAGGCGGTAAGTTTGCCTGACCCACGACTGGCAACAACAGATGCTACATCCCGCCTGTCCTGAAGCTTCACCAAAGACTGCATCTCGAAAAGTAATCCACAAGAACCGTATGGCAAGCTAGGTTGTGAGACTGAGCACATGCGTCTCTTGGTGCAGGGCAAACCTGCTGCCACACCCCTGCCATCCCTGCCACACCTCCTGCCGACTGGGCAGTCTTGGGGGTACGATGGCCATCCAGGAGACCCTGTGTTGGCGGCCTGCCCCTGCTTCATGTGCCAGCCGCCTGCCTGCAGCTCACCTCCAGGGCTCACCCCCAAGGGTGGCAGCGTCGGCCTGGCCCCACCTGGATCCCCCGGCTCGTATGATTCTGAGGTGAGCACTAGCTTCCCTTGTCGCACTCGTCTGCACTTCTTGGTGTGGAGAACAGCTGCTGCTTGCTCTGCCAGACAGCACCTGCAAGGGACTCATCTGATGTGAGTTCATGTGGTGATTGATGGCATGCCGTTTTGTCGTTATGATCATCACTTTGCAGGGTGCTGGTAATGACATCTTGCTGGTGTCTGTTTTGTGCAGGAGTGCACTTTCAGGGGACCCATTCCAAGCTCCCTGGCGATCGCAGCAGCGCTGGCAGCTGGGGACATGCCATCCTTTGCCAGGCGAGGCCTCCTTGCTTACCACCTCTTCATTTGGAGTGTGTCTGCCATATTTCCTTCGTCAGAGAAAAGCATTTCAGCTGCTGGGCCAGCCCAAGCAAGGGTGGATCGAAAACAGACCTCTAGGCCCACTCACCACCCTCAAATGTGTAAGAGAAATTCTAGGCACCGCAGCAACATTCGATTTGCGGGTCTTCTTTCTGGTGGCGCGTTCGTTTAGATGCAGAAGGCCTGACTGCTTGTGCATTGCTTGCAGCAGGTCGGAGCAGCTGGCGATGCCACCTGTGACCTGCATGCTGCCCATATCCTACAGCGCTGCCCTGCTCATGGCTGCCCCATTCACGCCACAGCCGGGACCGCCCTGTCCGACGGCGATGCCTCCTCCCTGGCGCCCACTCGACCTACCCCTCAGCTCACCCAGCCTTGTGGGAGGTACGCGCGCGCACAAAGCCTGTTCTTTTCCTACTCAATTTCTACTCACAAATTCAACTATATCGATTTGATTTTTTTTGTGGGTCTGCTGAAGCATCGCTTGTCCCTTTTTGCCTTGCTTCTGTTTGGGAACAGTTTCTTCAAAGGTGGACAGCACACTCGCCTGCTTGAGTACTGGTCAATGCCTGCCAGCTTTTTAGATCTTGTGCTGCCTCTGAAGTTCAGGAGCAAAAAGATTCAAGGGCAGGGACAATTTGCAGAGCCTGAATTTTCTTTGCTGTGTGCTTGCAGCTCCGGCGGTGCTACTGGGGCTACAGCAGTAAAAGCTTGCACCCATCCACTGAAGCCAAGGCCTGAGACTACAGCCTCAACGCCCGCGCATTTTATTACAGTTGCTGCATTGGCGCACCCACGCTCAACAGTTGGGAGCCGGCCTCTGCGCGACCGAAAAGCAAAAAAAAACCCCGCTCCCGACAGGACTTGAAGCAGGCGGGAGCCCAAGGGCTGACAGCACTGTGCAGACAGCTGCGAACTCTGCAATATGGATCAACATCTTTATATTGCTTGGGGGTATGTTCTCAGGGAGAGCTGAATACCAAAGCACGGTATCTGGTGTCCCCTGGCCCCCACGTGGGCTCTGGGATAATAATGGTTGTCTTTCAATTGGGGACAGTTCTGTCGGGGCGAGGGAGCACTATCTATATTCATTGACCTTTTCTCTCCTGGAATGGCAGCCTCTGCACCGATCAGTGATCTTCTTTGCCCCATGTTTTCTGGGCGACACGGTTGGTCTCAGATGGATAGCAAGTACATATGGCTGGCTGGGGGCGCGGAAAAACTTGGACCATTTGCAGCGCCTCGCAGCTCTGTGCTGCTTGGCATGTTGCATCTGTACATGTCGGGGTGGCCTCTTCACTCCTCAAGCCAATACGATTAAGCAGAGGGTGGCTGCCAGATATCTTGGAGGGCCCCAAGTGAGCAGTTTCAGACGACCGGCACAGGCGGGAAGGACTGCTCAACCTCTATTGTCACAACTCGTGCTCCATTTGGCTCTGTTTCTTTTGGGAAGGGGCCTCTTGGGGTGCCGTGTGGCATCAAAAAATTCGAATTTAAAAACGAGCGTGCCTGTCCTGGCGTCGGCGTCTCTGAGAGTTGCAGCAGTGTTTTGAAATTGAGTTTAAAAATATGGGAGGGGCGCCGGAAGGCTCTGGTGTGCATGCACTGGGGTTGACGGTGTTTTCCTCTCTTTCTAGTTTCTGCTCGATAAGGCGTAGTGGCCTGTGCTTACATCGATGGGCTGGAGTGCTGCAGTGTATTCTGTGGCTCACATGCTTCTCGTGTAGGCATGCGGTACATGCACGATTAATGAACGGGTTCTGTTTTGCTTCTAGACTTGTTCCTGCCAATCATGGATCATGAGATAAGGACCAAAAAGCATGCGCCCTGTGTTGCTGCCTGAAAGGCTTGCTTGCTTGTGATGTTCATACGAAATGCAGCGCAGCGCTAGCGCTATCTGCTTATCTTTGCCTGCTAGCAACGATTCCTCCTGTGGAGGTTTTCTATGTCATTGTGCCGTTCGATGTTTGCTGCTCCATGTTCCAAGTGCTATGTCGGTTCCTGCTGAACGCTGCTGCGGGCGAGTTATAATCTCGGACCCCTTGTCATAGGTATTGTGTCGCATGAAAGTGTTTAATGTACCATGATCGTACAATGTGGTGAAGAAGAAAGCTGTGCGAGTTGAGATGTTTGCAGGCCGTGATGTGTTCCTTGGAAGACACGAGTCTTTGCTTCCTGTGGTGTTGTTAAGATACATAGGGCCCCCAAAGGAATGCATGTTGTCTTATAAAAGTTTCTCTTTTTGAAAGTATCTCATGCGGGTGTGAAAGGGAAGTGGGTCAGTCATGATGGGACTGCCAGTCTGGCATCGTTCTTTGTGACAATGTGTAAGAAACACCAGTGACATCTCTTTTGTTCCAGTCGTTGTTACACAACAACCATACAGCCATATAATCAGCTGGAGCCTTAAATTCCTTACTATGTTATCATAACACGTGTTAGCAGCTGCAGCCAATGTCATGCATTCTCTCGCAGGGGCGGTCTTGAAGGCCATAATGGTGGTACACGCTGCTGTTCACAACAGAAAAATCTTCTGGGGAAAAGTGCAACAACACACACCCATCGATGCTGCCATGCTGATCAAGCCAGCTCAAAAGCAGTCAATAATGGTACACTCCTTGTTAATATATGCACCAACACACGCTTCAGGTCTCTCTTGGGGTAGCACAGCATGTTCACTCGCCCTGCACGCTCAAATAAGGTACAGCAGATACATTGGCAGGCTGAGGTCTGCTGCCGGCCTGAGCAGCGCCATCCATCTTCCGCCCCTGGCCGCCGCGGCCGCGGCCCCGGAAAGATCGGGGCCCTCTGAACCCCTCCCGCTCCACACCCTCCTCTCCGTGGAAGGGAATGTGCTCCGAGACGGGCTGCGGGCCTCTGCCCGCGCCGCGCCCACGGCCAGGCCCGCCGCGGCCGGGCCCGCCGCGGCCGCGGCCGCCAGGCTGCTGTCTTAGCATGTGCGGCTTGCCGGCGCCGTCTAATCCTGATGCCATAGCGCCATTCGCTTGAAGCAGGAATGCAGCCGCGCCGGAGGAACCCTCCTGCAGCGGCTGGTCGGAGCCAGGCGGGCGGGCGGGTCTAGCGCGCCGTTCCCGGCGCCTGGGGGGACCGCGGGGGTGTTGGCCGAGCTCACAGTCCTGCGGGCCGGAAGCGCCGGCCGGCCGAGCGCGGATCGGGCTGCGGCCCTCCGGGCCCTCCTCGATGCGCATCATGCGCTGCTGCCGGGCGACTGCGCCGCCGCGTCCGCGGCCGCGGCCACGCCGGCCGTCGCGGTCCCGGGGGCCCCTTGGGCGGCCAGGGCCCCCCTGCGGCGCCACCGCAACGAAGGTGCCCCCCTCGGTGGCTGGGGGAGCGGCGTCGGCGCTGAGGCCGTCTGCTGCGCGCAGCTCCTTGGGCGGCGGCGCTGCCATGCTGGCGTCCGGCTCGGCGCTGTGCTTCCGGCCCTTGCTCTTTGTTGGCACCGTCTCCCACTCATCCTCTGCCTCCTACCACCGCCAGTCATTCCCATGGTCACAAGGTTGTCCTCAAGGCGCACGCATGCATGGCCCTCTTCAGGACAATAAACTCAAAAGATTCAAGAGAGTGTCTGCGGAGATGCAGACCTGTTCATCGTCGTCAAAGCTGCCGAACAAGAGGTGGTCGGCGGAGGCGCCGTTGGGGGATGAGTCGCCGGTGTCATCGGCCATCATGGAGGCGACCTCGTAGGAGGAGGCCATGGCCGCGTCGCTGAGAGCGATGGTCGTGCTCATGTCGCTGTACGTCAGCGACGTCGCCGGCAGCAACGCGCCGTACGTCGTCTGCACGGCTGCCAAGCGGCGTTCCCTGCACAATTCCAAGCCTGTCTTAAAACCTGCAAATTCTACACTTAATGTGGTAACAATGCTGCAACACCTTGTGCAATGCGATGGGATATATTTCGGATCATGCTGTTCGGAATTTAAGGCGGCTAAGCAATCAAGTGAGTTCATGACCCAGAGAAGGGAACTCTTAATTGACATCAATCTAGATTTCTCTGGCTTGACTAGGACCATAAACACCCTTGTCACGTAGCCCCTTCGTCTGAAGCAGCCCAACAGGATGAAAACGTGCTGTCTGCACACGCTTGGATGGAGGATGAGCGTGCTTCCTCACTGTTTCAAGGTCAAGATGTCGGTGGTGCACAGGTGCCTCATCAATGGGCATGCACTGACACTCACTTGCTGAATATCTCATGACTTGCAAAAGACAGTGGAGGACGCACCAGACGGTTCGGCGCCAGTGCGCTTCGTGGCTGGACTGCTCGAGCGGCCTGAGCACGGTGATCTGGTCTGTGAGCCCGCCAGACATGGCTTCCATCAACTCCTCTCCAGACATGCTGCCCGCACCCGCAGACCTGCCCAGGACAGAGATACAATTCAGCCAAGATCAGACTAAAATCAAAATGGAGTGCTACTCACATTGACATCATTTGCCCATTACCAAGCCCAGAGCACCAGTGCATCTGTCGTCTGGATTCGTACAGAGGCTGTGCGGTCACATTGAAAGGTAGGCAGTAGTTGGGATGAAAGAGGAGTGAAATAGCGCACCGGGAGATGATGGGCTGCCGGTTCCTGCGTTGGAGCGCGGGGGGCGTGCGCAGCTCCTCACTGGGCAGCGCATCAATGACAAGCACGGTGATGTCGTCCCGCAGGCCCTTGGACTTCAGCGCCAGCTGCACCTGCAATGTGACATGCATGCAAGCATGTCTCAGCAATGCATGCCGACGCCAGAGGACACTCGACTGATCTCTTTTTATACTGAAAACAATTCAGCACAAGCAAGTGGCATGCCAAGTGGTTGCCTTGCCAAAGCAAAGAGCTAGCTTATTCTATAAGGGACCAGGCCCGGTAAAAGAGACCCATGCATGCATGCATGGCATGCAGATGGCCCCTGCCGATTCATTGTGCCCAAGAATTTGAGGCGTTCTCTGCACCAACCCACTGCATTCCATCTGCAAATTGTACGAGGAGGCTTTGCAACGTGCAGGGGAGAAAGGACAGGGACGGCACCAGCTCATTGGCGGCCTTGGAGGCTGGGGAGGCGCGGACGTGGTGCAGAGCGGTTTTGGGGTTGACAGCGTCCCAGAGCCCATCGGACGCCAGCACCAGGCGGCCGCCGCCCACCGGCAGCGTCACCTGCCGCACCTCCGGCTCAGCCATCACCACCGCGCCAGCCTGCGCGCACATGCAACGGCATCAACGATACAGCTGACTGGACCCTCCCGAACATGGAGATTTCTGTAAGCATCCAGAGCAGTTGGATTTTAAGCTTTTGAAGATGACAAGGTCATCAGACGCCTTCTACATTGCAATAGCAGCCACCAGACTTGAGCAGGTGTGCCTGCAAATTCGTCGTGAAGCTCCCAAGCACCACTGGTCTTCATGACAAGGAGACATGCCTGCAGGCGTGCCCGATGGTCATCATACACGGAGGGCCCATCAGCCTTTGATGTAAGACGACCAAGACGAAACGCCAGCAGGCTTGGCTCAGGGCGGATTGCAAAAGGTCAATGTGCTTCATTTTGAGAGCCAAAAGACAACTGCCTGCTGCCTGCTGGACGGGAGAATGAAGGACCAGCGTAGGGGCGTACCTCATGATCTCCGAGCGTGCGAGACATGGCTAGGCCGCCCGGCCATACGCGCAGGGGGCCTACTGGGCGGCCCTCCAGGTTGCTGCTGCTGACTTCGCAGCCAGCTTCCAGGCAGCGGGCGCGCTCCGCCTTGTTGTCATCCAGCCGGTGGTTGCCGCTCACCTGCGCCAGGCAATGCAATATTCACTGAGCCAAATTTGCCTTGCCACGAGTGCCAGGAGCAGGCGCTCAAGCACGGCACCAAAGTATGCACAGAGGAGACCTAGACACTGACGATGTTTACACCACAATAAATCATCATGCACTTCCTGCGAGAAACATGCATGGGCAGCAGCCCACGACATGGGAGGGGCCTTCATGCATCAAGGGTTCAAATGAGCGTGATGAAGAAGGTAGGGACAGAGGAGCTTACCAGGACAACCTCGCCTCCTGTATCCAAGTAGGCGCATGAGTCACCCACATTGGCAATGACCACCTCCCAGCCAGACAGCGCCGCCACAGTGGCTGTTGAGCCTGACACCTGCATGCACCATTCACATTCAACCCACAAGCAGATCTAGCCATGCAGCCTCCGTCAGCACTCAGCCGTCAGGTTATGCCTGCAGATAGCTATCCTCAGCATGCACCCAGATCCAAGAACAACAGCAAATTTCATGCTGGCTCAGAAAGATCCTAGCCAACAGATGAAGCTAGCAGATAGCAGACATTAGAGAGAAGCATAACAGGTGAAGGGCGCACCTTGGTGTGCTCAAGGAAGTCGGCCTCCACTTTCTGGAAGGCCTCTGACAGAGCGTGAGGCATGGCCTCCACTAAGGCGTCCTGCGCGCGCCAGAGCGCCCTCTCCTCTGGCTTCACCACATCGCAATCCGCCAGCTGCTCCTCAGCAGACACTGCATGGGAAGCTCACGCTCAGCATCAAATTACTAATGTCAACACAACCCTCCTAGCAAAAGAAAACTTTCAGGCCTGCACTGGGCCTCTGCCTGATTTACATGTCACCTTCAGATCACTCCTTGACCAGGGGCTGCTTAGGCTGCAAATGTGCCTTTTCCTGATTGACATGTCACCTTCAGGAAGCACATGTTGGCAGCTGCCCGCCTTGGAGGGCATGCATGCATGCACAAGACAGCACATGCACCATCCTTGGCTTCATCAAGGGACGGGTGGATTGTTAATTGGGGCCCACCTTCACGGTTGCTGTCGGGTGCATGCTTGGTGGGGATGCTCATGCTGTCTGAAGCACCGGCTTGGCAGTCTTGCCCGTCCTTCCCAATGTGCTGATCAAGCGCGCTCAGCACAGCGCCCATCATGTGCTTGGAGGCATACACGGCTGCCTGCTTGCCTCCATGACCGTCAAAGACGCCAAAGATTTCCACCGAGGCATTGCCTGGACAAGAAGGAACAGAATGTCAGGTAAAATGCCTCTCTCATGACTCCGATCACCCATGCATGATGCGATAGCGCTCTAGTCGAGGATGCATGTGGGTCGTTAGTCATCTGCAGGCACTTGCCTGATCCCCAGTTCATGACTTGGCAGCATGCATCAAGAGCATGCAGTGATTGGAGATGTTTGCGCCGGAGAGTGAGACAGGAGCGCAAATGGGCCAGAACACACCTCCGCTAGCAGGCACTTGCACGTCCCTCTGCTGCAGCCAAGCATCCTCGCCCTTGTAGATTGACTTGGCAAATGCCTGCTTCACGTATGGCCCGCGTATAGGCGCCTGTTTGCCGGTGTATATAGAAGCCATGTCTAATATTCAGGTACGACTTTTCCAAGGAAGTCAACTCCGTTTTGTCTGCTCCTGCTGACAAAGCGCTGCTGCGCCTTAGGGATGAAGTAACCTGACCGTTTCTTCTGAAGTAGAAGCGAAAGCCTGTGCCACACAAACAGCAAGACTTTGTCAATTCCTGCAATGCCAAGACCCAAATCTGCTCGACTCTTCCAAGATCTGCAAGTGCCCTACAATCACCGAATAGACCTGTGAGTGCGAGGGGAAGGTCGCTAGACACACATAAATATCTATCTTTGCGAACAAAAACCAGGGTTCTTGTGATCATCACTTGCGAGGTTAAGAGTGCATGTAACGTAACAGCCATCTGTTGACGGCTAAAGAAACTGCATTGAATTTGTGCCAATAATAAAGTCGCTCATCTCTTGCAGAAGAAGGAGTTCAGTTCTAAGCATCACTAAACAAGAAATATCAAGTGGACCAAAACCTACTTGTCAAATATGGATCGCGTGCTTACTCTCAGCATATTCAGAAGTAATAAGGAAAAAACACTGAAACGTGTTTCACCGATCAGAAAGCACGAAACACCACGGAGGTCCACGTTGACATGTGCGGAAGGTTCCTGAAGAAACCGCTTCTTGAAGAAACCCGCAAAATGTCGGGATCCATGCATCGTGGTGATTGCCTAGATGATCACATTCTGCATCTGATGTCCCTCTGTGGACCCCGGCAAACAGGAACACACCGTGCGGTCTTGGGGTACTTCGGGCTTGGAACAGTTCACTTGGTTGTGCCCTTCAACTCCAGTCGCCAGAACGCCAGAGCTAGCCCGTTTCTGCCTCTCCCCTGCAATTTCTATGCTTCCTCCGTATTCCAACGATCTCTCTCTCGATGTTCCTGCTTCTACTCATGATATCTGTAGGAAAGCGTGTGTGTCGTTTAGTTACTTTCATTCCCTCATAACTTCCCTGATATTATGAAACCCTAGGAGAAGGCCCTCGGTCAAAGATGGGCAAAAGGCTTGAGCCTTGGATCGCAGATTTGGGGCACGGGAGGCGTCCAAAATGTTTCAAACAGCTCTCATAAGGCCTTCGGGTCTTTGCCTGGGGCTCTTGTTGATCACCAGTCTGCTGGCTGGCCCGGGCGTTCGGGCAGGTATTTTGGAAGCCGATGTGGAGGCAGCAATCTCGAAGGGCAGGAGCCTTCTGGCGGTCACTGCACCTGCATTGGCACCTTTGGCCGCGAATGGCACCTTCGAGCCTAACCAGCCCGAATTCTACGTTGCAAAGCAGGAGGCAATCAAAGACGCATTCCGTGTGAACGAGACGTTTTTCGCCAACCTCAATAAAACAGATGTTCCGGCGATTGAGAAGATCACAAACGGAACGTTTGAGATCAAGCCTGTCGTCGCGGCGGGAGGGTCACGTATAGAGTCGGCAAACACAGACGGTGAGCGGTGTAACGGCCTACCCACCCGTTCGCGAACAAAGAGTGCTCATAACTGTCGACACAACGTCACATTCATTGCTATAATGGTACAAGTTATAATATGTTATCTGCCATGAACAAATTAGCATTAATTGTGTACTGAAAGAGGGAAGAGAAAAGCTGCACGCCCATGCATGCCGGGGAGCCAGCCGAGCACCCACATAGGACGCTAGAGCCAAAATGAAATCCAAGTTGCAACGTTGGAACAAATTGAACAATTCCATGCACGGCTGGCATAGCTGCTGCAAACGATGCACGTATCTTGGACATCTGTCTGCTCAAGTGCAACCAGTTGCACCTAAAAAAACGTGCTCGGTGTTGCCTTGTGCCAGGCTACGACTACGGCCAGGTGCTGGGCATGTCATGGCTGTTCTACGAGGCGCAACGGTCGGGCAAGCTGCCCAGCACAAACAGAGTCCCATGGCGGGGTGACTCAGCGCTGGGAGACAAGGCGCCCGATGGCAGCGATGTCACCGGCGGCTGGTATGATGCCGGAGGTGAGTAATCCACTTGTCACGCCCCACTGTCATCTGTCATGCAAGTACGTCTGCTCTTGTCTTGTTTGGCACATGATTGTGCGACTTGATCTGCCAGAAAGGGACTGGGCTCATCCATGCAGCCATGCAAGGTCACCGTTTGTCATGCCCCACATGCATCTGTCATGCTAGTTCATCCGCTCTTGAGATCTTCTTGGCCACATCATTAGTGAAAGTGCTTTCCAGAAAGGGACGAGCCTCATGCATGCAGCATGTAGGAACAAGGACCTGCGCAGCACTGCATTCCCTAACTTGATGGTGTTGAATTGTCATGCTGAGAGCTGACACTGAGAGTCACAGTCAGGCATGGATCAGCCCTAAACTGGCTGGGTTTCACCCATACTACTGGAAACGGTGTAATGTGATTAACTGACTGAATTGACTTGATGTGTTGTGTTGTGTCCTGCCGCAGATCACCTGAAGCTGAACTTCCCAATGGCGTGGGCTGCGGGCGTGCTGGCATGGGGCTTCATCGAGTTCCAAGATGTGCGCCCCCTGCATGCTCTCTGAGCCACCTGCATGTGCTTGCAGTTCTTACCTGCCGGATACACGACCTGACCATCAACCTTTCTGCACCGAGCAAAGCTATAAACAACGACGAGATGCTCTGCAGCTACTAGTGTTATCCACCTGTGATGCTAAAAATTCCCACCAGTGACAGGCATCAACAGCATGCAATCTGTGCAATGCATGACCATTAGCCCACCTATCTGTTGTGCAGCCACCAGGATTTCATGAACTTTTGATGCAAGGTTGACCAGAAGGAAATAATACCAATGGTGTTCGATGGGTGCAATTCTCAGGGCTACTCCTCCTCTGCCCAGACCCAGAATGCTCTGGACGGCCTCCGCTGGGTGGCAGACTACTTTGTCAAGTGCCACCATTCAGACGTTGCCTACACTGGCCAGGTGCGCCATGACATGCGTCCACTTTCAACTTTGCTCAGGGGCATCAACCTGGAGAGACACCAAAAAGCCAACCTCCTCTGTTCATCTGGATGCTGCTGTCTACAACCCTTCTGCCCAGATGGGCAGGAAGCAGATTTCTGCTGAAGTGCTGACATTCAGCTGCAAGCACCCACAAGAGGAAACAGCAAGCGGTATATATGTATACCAAGTGGCACTGTTACAGGACACTAGCAGATGGATCTTCCCCCCATCTGCAACAGGATAGTGTTTAGTATGTCACAATGCATATTAAGTGCAGTAGTGGAACCTTAACTGGGCATGCAGCTTCTCTGGAGATTTTTGCCTCTGAGCAGGAACAGCGCGTAGTGATAACCATTGGTAATTGCGCGCATGTAGCTCGTCTGCAGACGCACCATGCCTCTCGGCAGGGAAAGTGTGCATTAATAATCATGATTAACTGCGCGCATGCAGGTGGGGGACCCAGGCGCGGATCACGCGGTGTGGGGGCGCTCGGAGGACATGACAATGGCGCGGCCGGCATACGACGTCGACGCAAACAACCCGGGCTCGGATCTGCTCGGCCAGACGGCCGCCGCGCTTGCTGCAATTTCCATCGTGTTTGAGAAGACTGACGCAGCCTACGCGCTCAAGCTGGAGGCGCACGCTCGCGACCTCTACGCGTGAGTCACGCGGCCGCTGTCTGCTCTCGAATTTCATTTTATATAGCGAGTTTGAATCCGAACCCTGATGCATCTGCTGGTCAGCACCACGTGCTTCACAGTTTGGCAGTACTTGAATGAGACCTTTGGTGATATGTGCTGGAGCCGCTGGCCAAGCCCTCAAATGAGATCTGCCATGCTGCCCCTTGTGTGAAAACATGCCAATCGATTTCGACAGAATGCTATATTGTTCGCTTCAGCTTCAACCCAGGACAGTGCTGCTGAATAAATTTCTGCTTTGGCTTTAACATGTGCAGGCATGCATGCTGCAATCTGTCACACTTGACACTGAGAAATGCAGAGGCTGTGTGGTTCAACCTGTCACCGGGCGCTCTTTGACAAGCTACCTGACTCAACCTGCCTAGTCAGGCTGGTGAGAGCCTTGCTGCTGGTTGCTTGGATGCAGAGTGGGCACCACGTTCCAGGGCAAGTACAGCGACAGCATAAAGGGCGCCTACGTCTACCCCTCCTCCAACTTCCTGGACGATCTCACCTGGGCCGCAGCCTGGCTCTACCGCAAGACCGGCGAGCAGCAATTCCTGCAGGTTATTTGCGCACTCATTTTCTACATACTACAGGCCTCACCAATCCATAATGGTTGGGTGTGCTCGTTGTCTTGCAGCCTAGCATCCCCAGCTGTGCCTTGACAGCTAGTCCGCCAGCTTCAGGAGCAGGGCAAAAGCTTCATGAGTCTCTGAAGGTCAGGTGTCACAGTGGCTTGGACAGAAACCGCTTGATAGAAACATTTTGTTCTTTTGAGCTGTCACAGTTTCTGCAACACCTTCGCATAAATGCCTCACTCAAGGCCTGAGCCAGCATCAATCTGCATTGGACCAGAGGGCCCACTTGATAGCATCCGCAGCAGAGAATGCTCAGTGGATATGCGTATGCACTAGCTGTTAGGACACTCTGATCTAACCCAACCGAAGCATGAGCTAGCATGCTTCTCCCTCCTCACGCGCATGCTTTGGCCCAGGGCATAAGGCTCTGAGCCTCAGATATCAACCTCTTCACATGTTCACAGGATGCGCAGCGGCTGTGGCAGCGCAGCAAGGACGAGGAGGGGGGCGGCGGCTACCTGGCCTGGAACTGGGACAGCTCCATCTGGGGCGCCGACGTCCTCCTGGCATCGCAGGCCAACGACAAGAAATACGCCGCCGAGGTGCTCACATTTTTGCAGTCCCTGACTGATTTCATCCTGATTTGCTGTCACCTCAGCGCTCAGGGAACTCCAAACCATTATGTCTTTTGAGCTCCCTGCACCGCTGAAGGCAGATGGGCTTCACACTTCCATGTGCGGCATGCAGCATGTCAAGTCATGGGTTCATTTTTAGCCACTCAAGGATTCCTACTGAAGTGTCTTTTTCCCTCAGCCAGTAATCGCTGGGTTACAGTGAGTGACTTGAAGATGACAGGCACAAGTTTAGCTGCTTGGTAGAATGCTCCTTTATTGCCCCTGTAGAGGGGCATGATCAACTGAAACCCAGAGACGTGAGCGCGAGCGGGCGGCATGTGCGTGCAGGTGCAGCGATTCCTGGAGGCATGGATCAAGGGCACCGACGGCGTTACCTACACCCCGCACGGCCTCGCCTGGGGCTCCGAGTGGGGCTCCTTGCGCTTCGTGGGCAACGCCGCCATGATTGCCGCCGTCTACTCCAAATCCATCGCCGGTGCGCTCTTTCCTCCATCACGCTCTGTTTCATCTCAAAGTGTAGACCTTGCAGAACCTGGTCACCATTCTCTTGGCACCAAGGGCGTGCTCCTGGTGATCTCAGCTCTCATTTCTGACCAGGAAAGCACTTTTTGCATGTTTGGTGAGTGGTCACTGTGACATCTTCAGTTTCAAAGCTCTTCATGCTGAGTGCTCAGCAAATTGTGACAGGGTTCCATGCCAAGTCTATACTGACCCAATAGCGTTGTGCTGTGATGCATACAGACTAGACCCACAAAGTCGGACCAGTACTGCTGCCGGTAAAAATAATTCCTTGAGTTGCATTGCTTGTCATGCTTGCTATATACCATACCACTGCAAGCCAATCTAAGGCCCTGCCGATATGTAATGCCAAAGTATTTTCAATTCTTCGCTGCAGATTCAGACCCCACAAAGTCGCACCGCTACTCGTGCTGGGCGCGGAGCCAGATCAAGTACATCCTGGGGGACTCGGGGCGCAGCTTTGTTGTGGGCTACGGCAAGAACCCCCCCACGCATGTCCACCACCGGGGCGCCTCCTGCCCACCGGAGCAGCAGCCGTGGGGGTCCAACAACCCCCCCTGCTCCTACGACCAGTTCAGCCTCTCCTCCTCCAACCCCAATGTTCTCACTGGCGCCCTCGTGGGAGGTACGCGCGCAAACTGCTGCCCCCTGCCGGGCTTAATAACATGCAAAGTGCTCAGCTGCGTCCTTTAAAATCTAAGTGGCTTTTTCGGTGACGATTCTTGAAGTTGGCAATGTCCAACTGTAAAAAAGAGAAAGAGATATGCAGCCGTCCAATCTTCGCATGCATGCGCTGTGAAATAGGTGTCAGACTCTCTCTACAAAAACGCAGTTTCTGCGCACACAAGCTCTATGCCAGTCTGCTGGTGGGCTAGAGGTGATGATGTGATGAGGTCCGTGCAGGTCCGGGCAAGGATGACTCGTACGCTGACAAGAGGGACGATTACCAGAAGAACGAGGTGGCGGTCGACTACAACTCCGGCTTCACAGGTGCATCCCCCAATACTCCCCAAAGACTTCAAAATCCACTGCCGCACACACCTACAGTCACAGGGCCTTGAAGAGACATTTGCCCCATTTCCATAGCGAATGCTCTATATTCCTGCGTGCATGGAAGTCTTTCTTCTTGGGTGTGCAATTTGAAGGATAGGGTGTTTGCTGCCAGTATGCACGCACTACTGCTAGGTCTCTAGATTGCGGTGCCTAGTATCCTCCACGTGCTGTTTTCAAGCGCAATCTCTGCGCTTGTCGGGAGTTATAGGGTGAAGAAGAGGCTTGTAGAGGTGCCTAATTTACACTGATTTATTATTTTTTAACACTGATTTATTATTCTTAGAATTATTAGACGCTTTTCCTGCCAAGAGGCAATGTGCGTCCTGCAGACAAGCTGCAGTTGAAGGCTGCCACAATCCTACCCCTTGTCGGGCTCGCCAGATCCAAGCAAGACCCAGTCGACCGTGGGCACGGTGCTCAGTAGTTATATCGCCCCCCTGATGATTAACCGTGTGGGTATTTGCGCGCAGGTGTGCTAGCATTCCTGGCCGGGTCACCAGACTCGTGGGACCAGTGTGTGCAGCGTGGAGACGTTGTGCGGTCGCCCAGTGCTGCCAGCAATAACGGCTCCTAAAATGATGACTGAAAGGCAGTTGCATGCATGCAGAACTGAACAAATCAATGACTCCAAGAATAAGGATGCAGTCTTCTCTGCGTTCAAAATGGCCAGCAAGTTAGCAGATGGTCTAATCAGAACCTTTTGCACGAGATTGACCAGGCTGCAAATGCTCAGGAGAAGCTGCTTGTGTTTCTGTGGCCGTGAAGCTGACTGACCCTTCTTTGAACTGAACTTGTTCTTTTGTGCGAGATGCCCCTTGCTCTGTAGATTCCAACAACCGCCTTTTCCCCTGTTGAACCGGCTTAAAGGATACCCTATGTGTGCCCTCGTTGCCAGCCATATAGACAATTTTAGAGTACAACTTTGCAAGGTCCTAGAGGGTATTGTACTGGCTTGATATACTGGACTTGACAGGCAGCTGGGATCTGAAGCACTATGTGATGGAAAACCTGGAACAATTGATTGTGAATGTCAAGTTGTGCCCCAGAAGCGCTGCTCAGTCAATGACTGGGAAATTGTTGGCGACTAGCTCGCTGCAGAGCTGCAAGACTGCTTAGGTAATGAAAGAGTGAGTTATCGTGTAATGCAGAGTGGTGCCCAAAATTTGCGAAATTGAACAGAAATATTAATTCAAATTCAATTCCGGGGATGTGTGGTTGGCAGGAGAAAATCCTCCTTGAATCGATGAGCTGACGTTACTAATCGGTACTTGCGATATTATGCCGACCGTCACCGGCCAGATTGCTGGACTTTCTCGCACCCGACGTCGATCAGGACTAGGGACGTCTGCCTTTCTCCAGAAAATAACGCACATCTGTGTGCAATCTAGGGTTAGAGCGCGGATCAACCCGAACAGGCCCTGCCGAGGGATTCCCATCCGACCCTTGTGCAACCAAGTTAATTGATCTGCTTGCCTTAATACACTAGTAAGTGAGAATAATTGGACAATATGTCGAATCGATTGTTTTCAAGGGACCGCCACAAGCGAGCCTTTGTTGCGGAATAAATAGGGAGGATTAGCAACGGCCTGTTCAATTCGACGTGTACTATTGGGTAAGCCACGACCCAGCTTTCTGCAATCACGATGCAGATAGCAACTTTCTATCTGCAGGTTGCATTCTGCATGAGCTAGGGCTCAAACCCGTGAAAATTCTTGAGACCCTATCTAGCGCAAAGAGCAAACCGCGTTTGGCTGGCTTTGTAGTTCACCATTTGCTTGCTGTGCATGCACTGCATACCGTTCTCATTCTAATACTCTGTTAGATTTAAAGACATGTTTGGTCCTCTATCGTGGGTCTTTAATATCCATAGAAGGCTAAGATCTGCCAGTTCTGCATCGCAGCTTGAAGAAGGCTGAGGCTTGTTCATCGCCAGGAGCGACCGTGTCCTGGAGGGCATGCGATGCGGGAGTATCTCCACAGGTGTGCAACAATCTTACAGGATCTCAGGCTTTAGCCCTCCGCAGAAACATTTGTTTCCCTGCAAGAATCGTGCTCACGATCCTTCTTCTTTCTCCAGTGGCAACAAGTCCTGCAATTTTGCTTCCTGATGTCGAAACGGCACAAAACATATTGTTAGCACATTGTGTTGAGCAGGCGTCAGCATCTGAAGGGGGGGAGCGACACCAAAACAGCATGGCAGGCAGAACAGCATTGGACAGGAGACGGAGGCAACGCCGCAGCGCGCAGGCACTCCTGCTGTGCTGCGCACTGATTGTGCTGACAGCCGCCGCCGCCGACGCGGTGACGGCCACGGCGCGCGTGCGCGCGGCGAAGCCGCGGCCGGCCGCGGAAGCGGCGGGCCGGCAGAAGCCGGAGGAGCTGCGCGCGAAGCACGCCGCGGTATGGCCGCCGCGGCTGACGTCAGCGGAGCGCGCTGACATCATGCTGCCCGAGGCGCTGAAGACGCGTGCTCTCCTGGAAGCTTCCCACGGCGCGCGCAGGCGGCTTCAGGTACGGGCATGCCTGCTCTATCTTGTGCATTAATGACTCTGTGAAGACAGTGCCTCTGCAAGCTGGGACAGCACGTGCTCAGCTCTATGGAGGCAGTTGCGTGGGTTCTTGCTGGCAGTGCGTGAGTTATGCAAGAAATGAATATTTTGAGAGGTTCAGGAGGAGGTGGTGAAGCCCACCTTTGTCAGAACCTGAAGACAAATTTATGTGAGCTTTAATCACTGACTTCAGCCATGCATGGGGTGTGCAGCAGCGGGACATGAGGGACGAAGAGGACGATCTGCCCTTTGCCAGCCGCCCCAAAAAGGTGGCGGCAAAGGCGAAGCCGACGAAGGTCACCGCAGGAGTGACCACTTCCTACAACGAGATCCTGGACGATGACACATACGAAGAAGCAGATGACCCTGTGCCCCAGACCAGGCTTGCAGGTATTGTTATGTCCGCTGGTGCATCTCTGCAAGTATCAAGCTTGCTGCGACTCACAGAAAAAAGTGCTTGTGTTGTTTGAGCAAGTAATCACAGACTGTCCTTTTAAGGCGTTTATTAGGCATTCATTGGCCAAAATATAATTTTGATGTGGTATCCTGATCTGCTGTCTGACAATGATGTAAATTTGTTGGGGATTGCTTTTGTGGAAGCTTTATGTTGTGTCACTTAAGATGAGCATGGCAATATGGGCAAGGCCTGATGCATGCATGCATGCTGGCATGTGCAGGCAAGGCGGGCGCGTCCCAGAAGGCGGTGACTAAGGCGGCGACTAAGCCGGCGGCCAGATCAGGCGCGGTGACGGGGGGACTGCAGGATCAGATGCTGTCGGCCGCGCGGGGGGCGGCGGCAGGGGTGAGTAATGCGGCGCAGGGGCTGCTGAAAGGTGTCGGAGTGGATGGCGGCTCGGCTAGTGCCGTTGAGCCCGGCTTGCAGTCAAAGCAGGTGAGTCTGCAATGGGTCCCAGTGCTCACATCACCTTGATGTCTGCAAAGGTGTGCCAGCTTGTTGGATGCTTCCTTGAAGGAAGATCTCTTGGGCCCTGCTCACAGAGCTGGCAAGGCACAGTTTATCCGCCATTGACTCAGGCTGTGGGTATTTCAACTCGAGTGCGCAGCAACAGTAGCGTGATGCGAGGCGTGAAGAAGCACCTACTCCAGAATGCTCGTAGTGGACATCATCTTGCCACTTTTAATTCAAACGATAAAGTTCACAGTTCAAATTTAACAATATGAGATGCAAGCGAATGATTATTTCCAATGTACATGGCAGGGCATAATGGGCAAGTTCCGGCAGAACGTGAACGCGGCGGCTGCGGCGGAGGCGGCCAACGCGCAGATGGTGGTGACTAACCGCACAAAATCCCAGGAGCCGCAGCTCAAGCTGAAGAAGCGCTCCAAGCCGCTGAAAGTGTGCGTCATGAGCGCCGATTTCTGGGGGCTCAAAACCGCCGGAGGCACGGCCACCGCCTACCATTTGCTGGCAGCCATGCTTGCCAAGTCACACGCGCTCGAGGTGAGCTCTCTTTGTGACAGCATTGTCCGGGGCGTGCTGATGTGTTGACAGATTTTCGGGAGGTGGGCGCTCCTTGGCACCTGCATGCATGCATGCATGCTCGAAGTTTGTACAATATGGGCAGACACAGGAGCATCTTTTGCACCTGGAGAACCTTGTAGATATAAGCCAAAGCTGCAAGCCTCGTATTGTGCAAAAAGGCCTGGAATTGTTCTCGCCATCCGGCATGAATTCGGCAGCTTGTGATTCCTGCAGTCCTACAGATCATGGAGCGCTCTGCGCTTTAAAAACTAACACAACTTATTTAAATGTCTCCAAAGGCTGAGTAGATTCAAAACTGGCGTGTGCGAGCAGGTGACATTCCTGGGGGTGTCGAAGAAGTTCACGATCTGCCAGGAGGCCAAGCAGGTCAACACCAAGCAGAACCTGCACTTCGAGTGCCTCGAGCCTCACCACTTCGTGCCTGAGATCGTTGATACATATCCCTACGAGCAGCTGAGCCACGCAGTCCTGAACTGGGTGGAGGAAAACGCCGATCGCTGTGATGTCATCCATGGCCATGAGTGGGGAGGCGCCTTTGTCGACCTCATCACTGCCAACAACTACCGCCAGGTGGGGGGACCTTCGGGTATCAGTGCCAGATTAGCAATACAACACTTGAGACCCTTGCAAAGGTGAGGATAGTGTGGGAAGTGTGATACCCAGGTACAGAGAGTCTGCATGACAACTGGTGCAAAAGACCTGTGTACATCCGGAGGGCAGTGCAAGTGGATTTCAATGGCAGACATATGTCGTTCCATGCTACTCTGGAAGTGCATCTGGCATGCTTCAGAGATTCATCGGTGCAGGGAGCATGCCCACAGGCCTGCCTTCATCACTTGCTAATACTGTAATGTGGAATCTGCAAACAAGAGGACCAGGAAATGGAAGAAACTTGGCACCGACTGATAGAGGGGCAACTATGTGGTTAACTGCGCGCAGATCAAGGCTGGCTTGCGGGTGGCAGTACAGCCGCACGGGGGCCACTTCTGGTCGTCCATGGGGCAGGTCCAGCGGCCGATGGACATCGTGTCCCTGCGAATCGACAACCAGGAGCGCATGGCCAACATGCTGAACGACTGTGAGATCTCCCCCACCAATTACATGATCGCCTTCCTGCGCCAGCGCGGCTGGGCCATGCCCGAGACCACCATGCGAATCCCCAACGTCATCCCAGAGGTCGACCCGATCGCCGCGCAGGTGCGACCTCCTTTTTTTTTGAATCAAATTTCCAAAAGTAGAATTCAGATAATGGCTCTTTTTTTTGCGTGCCTGGGCTGGCGGAAGGCAATGCATGTGTGCATCCCCAGCGTCATCCCACAAGTTGACCTTGTCGCTGCGGAGGTGGGCACCCATGCATTCAGCCATTGCCATATATCGTCTCAACACCCTGAGAATAGGTGCTTTAACCATTTTTCACTCGCTGCAACGTCCTGCGATCTCCTGCGCGCCAAAAGTAGCTGTGTGAGGTCCTCAAGGGCTCAGCCATGCAAGTGTTTACAAAGCTGGATGAGTCAAGAAACATCTTCCAGGAATCCAGATATTGCCGGGAAATTGCCAATGCCTGCTTTTTATATCTTGTGCATGTGGCTGATCGTACGCTGCATGTGCTCCCTGCTGCAGATGATGGGCAAGGAGAAACCGGTGTGGCGTCTGGCGTTTTTCTCGCGGCTGGAGGAGCGGAAGGGCATCAAGCTATTCGTTGACGCAGTCTCAGCGCTGAACGTCACAAACGACAAGTTCGAGGTGCATGGCTTCGCGGTACTAATGAAACTCATTGTTCTGGATTTTCTCCCCGGCACACAATTTTCGACTGATTGTTTGTCCAGTATAGTACAGCCAATTGAGAGGTGCTCCTGCCTCGAGGGGTGTCACTGTTAAAGCCATCCAGGCCTTTGCCCCACAATAACCTCATATGGAGCCTCTGTTTGCTGTGTGTGAAGCAGCGTCGAGAAGCTGTGAGGTGTCATGCAAAGAAAGATCGCAGGTTCCATGCAAGCCATTATGTTCTTCTAATTTGTGTACTTGTGCCATGCTTTTCTTGCAGAATCCCTATCCTCAGGATCCTCATTTCCTTGGGTTGCCTAGTGTATGGCTGCAGCTGCCACACCTGATGCTTGTGAGCATTAGCACATCATCAACAGATGTGGCTTTTCGCACCCTTTCCCTAGAGAGGAATTAACTCTCACCGTTCGTCGATATCAATCAATTCTCACACCTGCGCAGGTGTACTTTGTGGGGTCTGATGCGAAGGTGGACATGCGGCCGTCGAGTGTGTGGCTGCGCGAGAAAACTGCAAAATGGCCCTGGAAAACTCATCTGAGAGTGGGTGCCAAGCGTGACGAGGCGCTTGAGATTCTGTCGAGCGAGGGGACGCTGCTTGTGCTGTGCTCGCTCGTCGACAACATGCCATACGTGGTAGCAGAGGCCGCGGTGAGAGACTGCACAGGAACTTCGACTCACTGAGCTTTGCATGCCTGCTCAGATTTCTCTCCGTCTCTCTATCTTCGGAACATGATGCCCTGCAGTGGAAGAGTATGCTTGGCCATGTTCCTTGGCTTTGCAGCAATTGAGATTCTGTGGGCTTGCGTTGCATCCTTGGTCTGCTATAGACAGTCACGTCTCAAAGTGCGGAAGGCGTAGCTAAGGCTGTTGCTTGCACCGGGACAGACAAGTTCCCTACTTTTGGGGCGCAGCCAGTTTGCTCGCCTTGCTACAGATGCACGCGCACGAGTGTGGAGAACACCGGCTGATCTTGATTGTTTTGCGCAACTCACAGGTGAAGGGCATTCCGTTCCTGGTGTTTGACGCGGGCGGCGTTCTGGAGATGTTTGACCCAAAGGAGTTCAGCGACAATGTTGTCTTCGAACCGACGCTGGCCGCTCTCAAGCGCAAGCTGTCCCACGTCGTGGAGCGGGGCCGGATCAAGACAGTGCAGCTAGCAGAGCACATCACGACAGGAAGGCAGCAGTGGCTGCAGTGGCACGCCGACTTTGCCGAGTCGCTGCCGCAGCTTATTCAGGTGAGCCATCGGTCTGAATTGCCGTACAGCGGCTGAAGCTTAGAATTCAAATTGATGACATGGAGCAGTCTCTGACAGGAGCAGCTGCCCAACACCTGCAAGATCTCTTTTTTCAAATCATTATATATATCAATAAGCTAAAAAGGTGATGTGTAGTCATATTGCTTTGTTTGCTTTGTAGGATGCCATTTGGTTTATTGTGCTCTGCTGGTCTTGACTGGCAAAAGGGCAGACCAAGAGGGTGAAGGATGACCTGATGTGGCATTCTCACCATGCCTGATGCTAAAATTCCAGATACTGTCACAGACAGCCTTTTGATTTGTACTTTTCCTGCAGCGCTGATGGTTCTTTGCGCCCCTCTCACAGGAGGACACGGAGTTGGACGACCAGGTTCGGCTGATGACCGGCCCCGAGGGAACGATCAGAGTTGTGCAGCTGCAGAAGGATCAGCTCTCGCTGAAGCTGTGGGAGCCGCTGTGCGCGGACAACCCTAACCCTTCCGGCCCCCCGTTTCTGTTGTTGCCCCCCGAGTACGAATTCTTGGACCCGGAGAACGGTCCCCGCGAGCTCGCCGAGCTCATGTACATCGGCATGCGGGTGCGTCCCCTTTTAAAAATTCAACTCGAAAATTTACCCTAATGTGCAGGGATGTCTGCATGCATGCATGCATGCATGGTGCTGCAAGGAACAGATATCAAGAGGGCAGACCTGTGAAGCAATTCTGGTAGGGAAGCTGGGCCTGTGGGGTATTTGGAGCTTAGTTGCTCGTTGCTTCCTGGTTAAAGGCAACATCATGCGTGCCATTGGCACTTCAAGCGGCAAATTTTATTTGGTGGTTTGCCCATTTTCTCTCAGACCCAATGTCCGGGTGGTCGGCCTAGTCTGCACGCCAGAACATGGCTAGCAAGTCAGCTTAGCACCACTCTTGAATGTTTAAGTTCAGAAATCCAAACTGTGGCTGCTGCAGAGGAGCAACAAGCTTGCCATGTTTGGCTGCATAGCCCAGGGCGTACACCAGAGCACAGGGCCAATGAGAGAGTTATTCCCCTAAGAGAGAACTGAATTCCTAAGCATATCTGAATGTCTGAATTGAATTCAAATGGGTGGTTGCGCAGAGGAACAACAAGCTGGGCGCGCTGGCGTTTGGCGCGGAGCTGCCGAATGGGAAGCAGGCGTTCCCTACCAGCCCCTCCTGGATGCTGTATGGCGGAGACGACGCTCACTGCATGGACGACGTGCCCGTGCTCATCCGCCCGGAAATATTCTGCTCCGTCTTCACCGCCGAGGCCCGCGTCTTCAGGTGGGGCATCACATGTTTCAGAGGAATTAAATAGTCATTGCTTCAATGACTTCTAGGAGGACAGGGTCCGAGAGGAGAAGTTCAAGTGCCTTGCAAGGGCTGAATGCTCGGTCTTTTGCGCCGAGGCCCACGTCTTCAGGTGAGGCGCCGCTCTCGCTAGGTGGCCGTTAAGATACAATGCATGTAGAAGCCAGGCACACTTATTGCTGGGCTAGCTGCAGGTGTGTTCTGTGAGACAGTAGAGCGGGTTTGTAGAATTGACACAGTGGCGGTAAAAAGTATTGAGCATGTCTGCAAGCCACTTCAGGCAATGAGTGTTCATATCAGCCCATCATGCCAGTCTTATTTGCTACGAATTTTGAGATGCTGTTAAACTCATCTCAAGATTACATGCCAGGTGTCGATATCAGACTGGTGGATGTATGTCTATGTCAGTGCAGCAAGTCCTGATTTGCTGTCTTCACAGCCTTGGTGCCTGGTGTAGGCACTTGAAGGTGCTAAAATATCGTTTGTGTCCATGATGTTATGGTATGTGCGGCACAGGCACTACTACTCGTGGGTGTTGGCGATGCTGATATCGCAGCAGGGGAAGCTGCTGCACACATTCCCGCGAACCATCTTCTCAGTCAAGAACTTCACCGTCGGCGGCTACTCCTGCATGCCCGACAAAATCCCCATAGACCGCCGCATCTCCTACCCGCTTGCATCCAATCTCTACAAGGTGTGTGCACTCAAGCTGCCAAAATGCAATTCTGATGTTAGAACCTTCAAATGCAATTTCTTGGGTGCTTGTTGCCACCACCCGGCACGCGACTCACAAGGCTAGCAGGATTATGCACTGCTTGGTTTGGTAGCACGGGTGACTGGAGCTAAAAGCACCGCTTGGAAAGCAGTCACCATCCAAGCGCCTGCTAGCAGCCTATCCCAGCCTAGCGTGGATGCTCTTGTGTCTGGATGGCTATCTTTCATCCTTATCAACGAATCAAAGTTTGATCTTGAATTTTGGAATTAATTGTGCCTGCCAGGACTCTGAGGAGCTGCTGCGTAATCTGCACCTGGCGCCCTATGCGAAGCCAATAGTGTCCCTGGTGGACGATTTCCCGATGGTGCAGCGCCACAAGGGCTGGCAGTTCGGCTACCTCGCCAGCAACGCGACCCGCCGCATGACGTGCGCACCCTTTCTATTCCCCCGGTTTGTATTGGTGAACAGGGGGTATGAAGTTGATGGAACACCTTGCAGTGGGGTTCAGAGTGCTGCTGCATGCAAGGGCATATGCAGTGGCAGGCACAAGCAGCGCCGTCGGTTTGCAAGTTGGAAAGGGAGGTTCGCAATTTTGAGACTGCTGTGCACTAGCAGTCAGCATGTTGCTTCATGCAAAGCAATGGCATGCACAAGCTGAAGGATAGGTGCACATGTCTTGACATGTCACCCTACACTGCAGCGATGGCCCCAAACGTCAGAGGCTTCTTGCCAAGCAGGCGCACAAGCAGCTCACGACACTGCTGGCCTCCATTAGCAGCAATTGAGATAAGAAGAGCAGCCAGGAAACGGAGGTTTTACCGGAGCTCCTCGACGAATGCAGGTACTTGAACTGGGTGCCGGCCGAGGCGGGTCTTCCCAGAGACGGCCGCTGGTCGTGCGGCACTCATGACTACCCCTCAATGCACCACTCGCTCATGCACCCCTGTGCCGGTACCGAGGGCGGCTGCTGCGGCAATTCCGGCTATGCGCCGTTCCTGCTCCGCTACGAATCATTCTTCCACTCCACAAATGCGCTCCTCGTGCTCGCCTACGAGGTGCGCTGCCTTACTTATCTTATTTCCCCAAACACAGCCTCTTTGGTGCACCAAGGTGGGATCATTCGGTGCGTGCTGTTGCTGCGTATGTGCCCTTGGTTAGTACTAAGAAGAGGCCGGCCTCCAAACCAGGAACAGAAGTGCACGTTCCTTTCAGAGAGAGCTCAGGGCAATTGTTTGCTCCAAGGCGGACTTCGCACAGTCTTAGTGCTTCTGCGGCAGCAAACTCAAGGCAAGAGGTGGCTGGACAAATGATGGTGCAGCTGTCACTACTGCAAGCTCGTGACACTCATGCAATGCATGGATTGTACAGGTGTGGCCAATCTGCGGAGATGGAATGGACTTTGTAGTACGGCTCAAGCCGAACGGGCCGAGGCGCGCGCAGACGCTTCTCAAACGCGCGTACGACGCAGATCCCAACGCGCAGCCGAACCGGCAGAAAATTGAGTGGCGCATGCACATCCGCACCGGGGATGTTTTGGACTTCACGGTCGAGCCGAGGGGCAACCACGACTGCGACGGGCTCTACATCGTCGATGTGCAGATCTGGATCGATGACTTTGCGCAGAGCGTGGAGTGGTGAGAAGGAGACCATGACAGGTGGCGGGGTGGTTGTTGCCACTTTTGGCTCCGGCGCTTTGAAGTTCGAATTTTTGCAGAGCGCGCAAGCTGCCCCCGGCAATGAGAGGCGGCCGCCGCTTGCGCGCTCTGGAGGAATGGTGGGACCCAAGGCTGCAGCTGGCTCCTGCTGGCTTTGAATTGGAGAGACCTCTAGAAATAACTTCTGCATTGGGTTCATATCCTGTGACCGAACAATGAGGGATACATCAGTGCTGTTGACATCAGGCGTAAAGTTGCCATCCTCGGAACAGAATGAAGTTGCTAAAGTTGATTCGAAATATATTGACCTGTTGAGCATGTGTAACAAACAGTACGGTTCAGTCACAATGTCAGCTGATTGCCGAACTGACGGACCTGCATTGGGGAATACCCACGCTCCTTGCTGAAGTGTGCTAAATCATAGCAGCAACGAGCATGTCATGTAACCAAGAAATATGTTATTCAGCCCCTACACGACTCCAGGCTTGACATAACTCCTAGACACTGCGGTCACCTGCTCAAAGTTGCTACCTATGCATCCCTTCATGCATCAGCGGAAACTTCCACAATGCGTGGCTCTCAGCAATCTGGTGCCTGTCTCTCCAGAAACTAAACTTCAAGTGTCATGCAGAGCAATGTCATGCTAGATAGCTCATGCACAAACCCTTCTTGCCTATTGCCACAGAGCACTTAAGAACACTTGGCTGCATGGGGAATCCGGCCTCCTAGACAGGATCAACTTTTTGTGATCAACTACGGTGTTCGCTGCGCTGCCTAAGCCTTTTCGGCGCCCTCCAGCGCTTCTGTTAGCTCCCCGCTCTGGTGCATGCCCATGAGAATATCGCTGCCGCCCACAAAGTCCCCTTTGATGTACACCTGCACCGCAAACACCCAACCCAACGTCAGCATGTGATTGGACGCCGGAGTGCTCTGGCATCATAACTTGCCCCTCTCGCATCATAACTTTACCCCTTGAAGAACAACATTGTCACGATCAACCCGAGGTAGAATGCAAGACATACAAGGCAGTGCGAGCACCAGGAAGTGATCAATAGCTGACTCGCGGTGTAAAGACAATGCATTGACAGAACAATGATTGCGAACTTTGCAGTGTCGTCCTGTGCTGAGAACTTGGTAAGCGAGAGATGTTTGGTCAGCACATGCTGCAGCTGTTGCATGTAGGGGAGGTGAGTAATGTGAGAGGGAGGCACCTGGGGAATGGTGGGCCAGTTGCTGTACTCCTTAATGGCTTCCCTGATGGCGGGGTCTGCCAGCACGTTCCTACTGCCAAATTTCACACCTGTAACCGCAAAATAATCAAGCATATCAGCTCATCTCGTGTCAATGGGAGGTCAATTGTCCCATCCTGTACCAAGCCAATCAAAACAAGAGAACCATAAATGCAGGGCAGCAGTCCCACTGCTGGCAGGACTCTGATTGAGAATGTGGTGACTCCGTTTCTCACCGTAGGCGTCCAGGATTCTGCATGCCATGTTGCTGAAGCCGCACTGCGGTGCCTCTGGGACACCCTGCCAGACACAGTGAAACAATCTTAGGGCACGCAATACTATTCTCGTCACACTGCAGGTCAAGTCGTTGTCGCTGCGCTGTTCCAACATATTTGCATGATGTCTAGACAATCAGCATCTGTTCATTGGATAACACTGGTGTTTTGTTAGCTCGTCTGCTCTTGAGAACAGCTCTGCGGAGAAGGCCAGACCTTCATGTACAAAAACACATCGTTCTCTGTGATGTCCTGCTTGATCTGGTCTACTGCGCTGGGCGCACTGCGTGGCTCCGCCTCAGCCTTAAATTTGGGCTTGAAGTCTTCGTGGATGTCATCCTCTTGTGTGGGCACCCTGGCTGTGATGCTTCTGCACACCACCTGACCTGCAAGACGCGGTCTCACCACTCAGCAGGAGCCCAATCAAACATTTGTTTACTGCAGATGTAAACTTTCTTGACATTAGGATATTCCGCGCGATAAGGAGAGCTGGCAGGTGTGTTGGTGAAGGATCTAAGCACACTTATTAACAAGGAGTGGTGCACTCTCTGTGTGACGATCTGTCACAATTTTATCATCTTGTTTCTGTTGAGAACGTTATTTCAAAGTTCTTTCGTAGATCTGCAACTTCAAGAAGTAATCTACAGAGTGGCTACTAGTTAGGCCACGCTAGCATGCGCCGGTCCAACTCGACTTCACACAATGGTGGGACATAAGCGCTCTTGACTTGAATGCATTATATGTGAGGAATGCTATCGCACCGAAAGGTGAGCCTCGCTTTGTAAGGGGTCCTGCAAGCAGAGCTCTAGCGGATGCAAGCATGGTCGCCTATTTTACTCCAAAAACCAGCCTGGAAATTTTTCAAATTATACGATCATCGATAAATAATATGACATGAAGATATAAAGATGAATATATCCTCTTGCGTTCTACCATGATGACACTGATGGTGATGTAAGTCTTGGAATTGGTTGTGTTTGTAGCCTGCCCTGCCTAGCACCACGCCCCTTACCAGATGCTGCCGTTTAAGGGTTTGGGGCGATGATGGATTTCAACCCCTGGGACCCCGAAACCCCATCACCTTGCAGCTGCATCTTCAGGCCTCGATTTGGACGATGCAGCCCAGTACGCATCGTGCTAAAAGGGATGTAAAGTTATGAAATGACCATAGGCAACCCTCGAGTGGAACAGATGGGTGCCAGTCCGGCCTCATCCTCAAGCATGACAACGCATCGTGACATATACAAGGCGACACGAGCAAAGGGAGGCCCTTGCTACTGGGACGAGATCACGAATACATTCGGAAATATACAGCACTCGCATTCAGGGGCCAGTACCTCACAGACGTGTCAGTATCTTGCACATCAAGCTCATCCCGCTTAGACATCGACATAGCTATGTACTTCCGCCTACTTCCGCTTTGCGAGCTTGAGCTAGTCGCAGGACGATTTTGAAACATTCTGTATCGGTATTTAAGATATGTCTTCACAAATGAGGAGTCTTACAGAAAGTATCATAGCATGAACAGGGATGGCTGGCTAGATGGTTCTAGGCTGATCAGTATTAAGCCAAACACACTGGTGCATAAATAATTAGCTTGCAGATCCTACAGTAGGCATCAGTATAGACATAAGCATCAGTATAGACACAGTCATGCCAGCCTAGCTGGCTATATCACGACAGGCCTGTCAACAAAGCCTCTAGTACAGCGCTGTGAAATGGAATCTGAAGCCAGTATACTTCAGGGTAAAGAAGCTGCTGCCGCTGCTGCACTCATCAGCTTCTTGCCAGCCCTAGGAATCCGCTTGCCGTACATCCGCTTGGGGCCCCTGGCATTGAAGCCAATCACTCGCACCTGCAGCACAATCAATGCCAGCACTTAGTGCAGTTATGACCGCGCCCTCCAAGTGCCCTATCCAACAGCAATTTCAATATCCCACTTAAAAGGAGCTGGTGACAGAGGCGCACCGCAGTGTGAGGCCGTCCTTGTGGCTTGTTCGCAACAAACTTTGGCAGCGCTGCTCCTGTTGGGCTGAGGCTGCTACGCCGGCTGGCGCGCGCTCTGCTAATGATGCGTTCCGCCGCTGCTGTCTTGCTTGCACGCCCAGCATCTCCATTACCGGGCAGCAAGGCGGCAGCTGTTCTGCCCTTCTTCAATACCTGCTGGGCAGAAGCAATGGCGGCAGCAGGCCGCTTTCTGCCTTTGAAGAGCGGCTTGTGGATGTGGTCAGAGTCCTTCCTGGCATCGCCCTTCTGAGCTACCCGCAGCGTTGGCAGCAATTTGGGGGCCAGCGCGTCCACAATTGCCGATGCCTGCTGCAGCATTGGCAACACCTCGTCCAGGCTTGCGCTGTCAAGCGTATGCAGCTTGCTGGCCATGCTTCTGCACAGTCCAAGAGCTGCCTTGTGCGCCTCTGAGAGTGGCGCTTTGCTCTGCAGAGCAGCTGTCTTGGTCTCATACTGCCGCAAGCTCACCAGCTCTGCCTGCAGTTTCTGGCTCAAGTCTGGGCTGACCATCGCCGAGGCGGCAGGGGTGTTCTGTGGGAAGCTGCGGCGCACTACCAACGGCTCCTCCTCTCCTGTATCGGCTGCATGCTGCAGAACTGACTCGGCGGATCGGCGGCCTTCTGTAAGCTCTGCAGCTGCAAGCAAGTGGCAGCAGGTGCGTCCATGCCCAGCGTTCCAATCCGGGCAACTGCAGAAGCTGCTGTCCACATTGCAGACAAAGGTGACATGCTCGCTTGCGATCGCGCTGATCTCATACATGCGGCCGTGGCTGGATTGTATCGAGCGCAAGCTGCCGGAGCCGTTCAAGTGCCGCGCTGTATCTCTTCGCATGTCCACGGTGAAGGGGCACACAAGGGCTGTCGCCTCCAGGTGCTTGCACACCCCGCCGCTCTGCACCATGAAGTGGCTGCATTCACAGCTGTGGTCCCCAACACACACAGTGTACGTCCGCTGCAGCTGTGTCTGGCTAATCACTTCTGCCAGGCCCAGGCAAGGGTTGGTCACCTGCAGTGCATTATGACCTTCTAAGGAGGATGCCACAGGCTGCTAAGCATGTCTGATCAAGCACACATGCACACAATTCAGGAGCTGCATGTCACGGCCACTAAATTCCAGATGAAATGAACTTGTAAAAACGCACCCGGATGAAGCCTGCTGCAATGAGGACACCGACGTTGTGGGCGTGCTTAGCCTGGATGCCGTCATATCTGCACTTGATCAGCCCTGCCTCCTTCTTCATCCTGTCGCGGATGTAGTGAGGGATGACTTTGCAGACAATAATCTGCATCAGCTGCGTCAGCCAAGCGCTGCGCTGGCCATCGCAGAACGAGTGCTTGAAGAGGCCGAAGAAGCGCTCCAGGAAATTGTTGGTGTTGCACTGCATCTGCCATATATCTTCTCTGCCGTACTGCGCCCAGTGCTCCGCGACAGGCTCCCAGTTTTTGCTGTAATGGTGCACCACTCGTGGCAGTGCTGCAAAATCCCCCTTGAAGTTGGCGCTGGCAGCAGCAAATTGCTCCTTGTCTCGCGTCTGTGACAAGCGCTTGAGCGCCTGCAATACCGCCGTCCTGACCTCTTTATCCTTCACCCCCGCCTCGCTCGATTTGAGAAACCGATCCCAGTCTTGCAGCACATGGAAGATGCAGAGATGCCACATGCGCTCCAACAACGTCCCGATGGCGCAGATTTCTGCGGTTGACTTGTCTATCATGAAGCTGGCAAATCTGAACGCCGCATCTGCCGCCACTCCCGCATGAGATTCCTGTCTGCCGGAAGGCTGAGCAGAATCTGCACCGCATGCCAATGCTGTGCCAAATAGAACGCGGCCCACTGATGGCTGCTGGCTTCCATGTTGCCGCTGCTGGGCTGTGGCCGCTGTCTGGCTGGAAGGGCTCTCTTCCACAGGCATGTAGGGAAGCTGTGCTGCGGCGGTGGGCAGCCCAGGGGCGGCGATGGAGGGCAGCCCTGGGGTGGCGGCGGTGGGCAGCCCGGCTGTGGGGGCCTCGGGCTGCCCGGCTGCGGGGTCCTCGGGCTGCCCGGCTGCGGGGTCCTCGGGCAACCCAAGGGCGGCGGCGGTGGGCAGCCCGGCTGCGGGGAACTCGGGCAGCCCAGGGGCGGCGGCGGCAGCGCAACTTGCTCCGAGTGGCGTGCCGGATGTGCCGGCAGCAACCCCGGCTCGGCAGCAAGAATGCGCTCCCAGCACCTCCTCTTCCAGCCCTTTAATAGGCAAACCGAAACTCTGAGACACACTTGAAGTCTCCCCTTTTCAGCTGTTTGACAGGACTGGCACGTTCCAAACAGGCCCTTGTAGTTCCCTCTGCATTAACGGTAGGTGACAAGCAGGCAACAATTTTCACCTCGGATGTCTTCATTGACGGCATCTTCCACGGTGCGCACGAAGAGCGCCACTGTCTCAGCACTCTCCGAACTGCTGATCATGAAGGCGCCAGGAACCCCATTCATATGGTCGTCCACGCACAGGACGCAGGTCAGCATGTAGCCGTACTTGTTGGTACCGCCTTGCAACGCAACACAAAACTAATTAATCTTACTGGATGTCAGCAAAGCACTATAATGCAAAGCAAATCAATCCTGGGATGCATGCAAAATGAATCATTGCATGAAGAGGTTAGCACCAACCTGTGGCGTCCATGAAAGACAGCCGGGCGCCAAATCTGCGCAGCATCTGCCGCTGAAAGACGCTGCAGATGATGATGGTCAAGTGCTGCACCACTTCGCCGTCCTTGACCACCTGTGGCTGATAGCACAGCACCACGCCTTCCTTCTGGAGCGCATGCACCAGAGTCTCAACCGCCTTGACATCTGAGACATCGATGAGGCTCTCCCGAGTGAGCTGCTTGCGCAGTCTATCGAGGTCTGCATGCCGCAATCGCAGGCGTGTTGATCGGTAGGATGCCAACAGGTTCCCTCCTCCTTCCTGCACCTCGGCGTCCGCTGCATTATCCATCAGCCGCATGATCTGGGCAGGTTTAAGCCCCATCTCCAGCATGGCCTTGCCGGCCTTCAGGGTGGCTGCGCTGGGCTTCAGCAGAGCATTGTCCTCTGCGCTGCCCGGCACATGGTTCAGATGTTGGGCAACCGGGAAATCCACTGTGACTTCATCTGGTCTGGCGCTGTTGCAAGTCACTGTCATCTGCCATGGACAGTCAACCTGCAGCCACACACAACAACCTTTGCCGGGGCATTGAAACTTGTTTGTCCCAGGCATGCATGCAAGCGCGGGGAGTGGTGGACTGATTGCAATTCCTTACCTTGGCTGAAGCCACAGGTTTCTCTGTTGCCAATTGGAGAGATGCTTTGGTGGCAATGCCGCGGTGGCAGTGATACAGGAGCTTGAACAGCACGCGGCTCGGCTTCCCCGTTCCCTCTTGGCTTCCCAGCAAACTTTCTGCGAACCTCAGACTGTCATTGCTCTGATACGCATCACGCAAAATAATGGAATCGGTCCAAGCAGACATTAAACAGCAGTGAAAATTGACCAGTTGAGCCCACACCTTTGTTAGCAGTAAGATTCCTGTGAAGCTCTGCTCTGCTGCTGGGCTTCAGAAGGACAAGTTCGATCCCAGCCTCTTCACAGTAATTGGCGAGCCACTCCATGAAACCAGACCGCGACACAGTGACAGAGGAGGCCTGCAAAAACAAAAGGAGGAATTAAAGGTAGTGGGCCATCTCTGGGGGCAGACTGCGCATATGAGAAATCAAAGCAGGGGAAGAACAATGTGGAACATTACCTTGCATGGGTGATCAGCAGAGCAAGTGGCCGTCTCCTCCTTTGGCAGCTTGCGCCGCAGC